>Ga0209362_1000374_pt1 | contig 40138 bp, 40 predicted proteins | sample SaaInlV_165m_DNA_FD_184680 | JGI IMG/M metagenome (GOLD analysis project Ga0209362, IMG submission 184680) | Marine microbial communities from expanding oxygen minimum zones in the Saanich Inlet - Saanich Inlet SI037_S3LV_110m_DNA (SPAdes)... | ecosystem: Environmental > Aquatic > Marine >... | reverse complement strand
AGAGGCCACAGCCGACACAGCCGTCTTTGACGATCGGGCGGTACTGGTTCCAGTGTTTGTAGGCGATGGCCGATTTGCCTTGCGGGCAAATGCTGACGCAGGCACCGCAGATGCCCTTGTCGACCCAGGGGTAACAGGCGGCGCGGTCGATGCGGGCAACACCCATATTGATTTCGGTGCGCTTGACCACCGTCAGCGCTTCGGTGGGGCAGACGTTCATGCATTTGTTGCACAGAATGCAGCCTTTTTCCGACGCGTCGATATAGGGTGTGTTGATTTGGGTGCCGCCGCCGGATTTATGAAACTTGATGCAGCGGGGCGGGCACACCTCGCCGCAAAGACCGCAGCCGATGCAGGCGGCGGTGAAGGCGGCTTCACTTTTGAGCGCGCCCGGCGGGCGCAGATAATTGCGCCGTGCTTTAATCTTGTTGGCGATATCGATGCGCCGTGGGATCGGCCTGTCCCCGGCCGGCGCCAGCAGCCGCGCAAACCCAAACGGCAGGGCTGCAATGCCGAGCAAAGCTGCGCCGGCAGATAGTTTTTTAAGGAGGCCGCGCCGCGTCATTCCGCAGCCTCTTCGAAATCCGCTCCGCTTTCGCGCTTGTACTGGCGGCCCAGATGACCCGGCCCTTGCGCAGGGTGATCGCGGAAGCCCACGGTGAAGGTGAGCGCATCGGTGGGGCAGACGGCGATACAGGCGGCGCAGTTGGTGCATTCCTGACCGAAGCCGTCGCGCAATGGATCAAGGCCGAACTCGCACACCACATTGCATTTGGCGCAGTCGTTGCAGCTCTCCACAATGCGCTGGATGCGCAGTGCCCGGTAGCGACCGAGCAGCGAATAAAGCGCGCCGCCGGGACACAGGTAGCGGCAAAAACCCCGCCGCGAGACCAGAAGATCGAACAACAACGTGCCAAGAAAAAATACCATGCCGGCGCCAAAGCCGCCGACGGCGATACCGAAATAGGCCTCGCGCCCGACGATGGCGGGCGGATAGATGGCGGCGATGATCACCGATCCAGTGGCCGCCGACAGCACCAGCCCCAGCGCCAGCACGCCGTATTTGATGCGCTTATCAAACTGGTAGTCGCCGGTCCTAAAGCCGGCCCAGCGCAGCCAGGCGGCCAGGTTGCCGTTCAGCTCGTAAATGAGATTGGCCGGACAAATCCAGCCGCAGAAGAAGCGCCCGAAAATGGCGGTCAGCACAATCGGAATGAGGGCGGTCAGCGCGAACGGCCAGTACACCGACAAAGACGCCGCCATCTGGGCCAGGGGTGCCAGCGGATCGGACAGGCGCAAACCCCAGAAGGTGCCCGACCAGGTGGTGCCCTTGAGGGCGTCCAGATCCTCTGCCGGATCGGACGTGAACGGGTCGGTCAGAAACTCCATCACATCGAAGATGCGTTTTTCCGACGGCGCCAGAAGATCGTAGGCGTGCGCCGCGTTGTAGGTCTGATAAAGATGCAGGAACGGGATCAGGATCAGCATCAAGGCCACAACAATAAGGCTTGCCCAGCGCAGCTTGTTCAAATGCCGCCAGAGAAAGAATGGTTTGCTTGGGTGCATGGCCGCCCTATCCGTTCCCGGTCCCATGGTTGGGAACAATGCGGATGGCTTGCGGCATCTGGATGCAGGTGCGCTCGCACAGCCCGCAACCGACGCAGTCATTTAGAACATGGGGCTGCTCCAACCGGCCGACGCGGATGGCGACATCGGCCAGCGGGCAGGCCCGGTAGCAGACGCCGCAGGTCTTACCCTGCCAGGAGAGGCACAGCTCCCTATCAACCACCGCGTGGCCCATCTTGACCCCTTCGATGACCGCCTTGGCTTCGCGCTTGATCTTCGGAATGGCGCCGGTGGGGCAGACATCGCCGCACTTCATGCAAAGGATGCAGGCCTTTTCCCGGGCCTTGATATAGGGCGTACCGATTGACGAGGCACCGTTCTGCAGGCCAAAGAACTTGATGCAGCGGTTCGGACATACTTCGCCGCACTGGCCGCAATTGATGCATTTCGACAGAAACGTTTCTTCGTCATGGGATCCCGGCGGGCGAATGTAGCGCAAACTTGGCCTATTGCGCGCCGCCATCGCGCCCGCCGGCGCCGCCACGGCGGCAACCGCCCCGGCGCCGATGGCTTTTAAGAAATTCCTCCGCTTCATAGCAACCTACCTGTAATTGCCTTTGCTCCATTCGGGCGGACCAGGTTCCCGAGGCCGGTCCGCCCAAAATTGATCTATGCCCGCATCATATTTTTTCGATGCGGGCGGCGCTTTTCTTGAAATCCACCTGGCCGGACACCGGATCCCAGACCCGGCTGGTCAAACCGTTGGCCAGCCATTTGTTCTTTTTGGGATCCGCACTATCGGCGACCGACAGGTTCCAGGGGCCGAACATATAGCCTCTCGGTACCGAGTTGCGGGCCGGTTTGACGAGCGAGTTGACGCCTACCTGAGCGCGCGCTTCGAGCGAGCCTCGGCGGGTGACGACGCGCACCTTCTCGCCGTCCTTGATGCCCAAATCCTTGGCGTCGTCCGAGTGCATTTCCACATACATCTCCGGCACCAGCCTTCGCGTCGTTGCCGAACGGTTGGATTTGGCGGTATGGAAATGCTCGTAAACCACGCCGAGACCGAACCAATAGGGAAATTTGTCCTTGGGCACCTTGTCCCAAGCCTTGCCCCGTTGATCCTCGTCCGGCATGTCCGGGGTCAGCGCGTTGTCGCGGGCCGCTTTGATCAAGTCCATATGATCGATGGTATGCAGGTCCGGACCGTTCCTATCGCCGAACTTCATCAGCTCCTTGGTAATTTTCTCGCGGTTCGTATAGTCCTGTTCGATCATCTTCATATGAACCTTGCCGTCCTTGGTGCGGAAGTAGCCGTAGGGTTTGTTTTCCCACTGACCCTCCTGCGACATGAAGCGGCGCTTGGTGCCGCCGGCCTGAGCAATCTCGTATGTGGGTGCCGGCCACTGGATGCCGCGCAATTCGGCGATTTGCTCGTAGGGTTCCATCTCGTCCAGCTTTTCCACCTCCAATATGCCCGTGAGGTCGGTATCGGTACCCGCCGACGCCTTTATGACATCCCGGAAAATCTCCTGGGCATCATAGAAGCCATCCTCTTTACGCTGGTAGGGCAAGGCCTTGTCCATATCGAGGCCGAGCAATTTGCCGATACCTTTGGCTTTGTCGATGACCATGTCCAAGTCCGGGCGGCAGCCTTTCGGCGGTTCCGCCGCCTTCTGGCAGATGTTCAGCCGCCGCTCCGAAGAAATATAGATACCTTCCACCTCGCCCCAGGTTGCCGCCAGGAAGATGACGTCGGCATAGAGGTTGTTGGGGGCGTGCCTGTAAATTTCCTGGACCACGTTGAAGGTTTTGGTGATCGCCGGGCGCACAAGGTTGTTCACGTCCGGCAGGTCGATATGGGTAGCGTAAACAAAGAAGAAGGCTTTCACCTGATCTTTCAGCGCCCGCTCCATCATGCCCACGGCATAGCCGGGGTTTTTGGAATTCATGGCATTGATCAGATTTTTCTCCGGCACGCCCCAGGCCTTGGCCATTTTTTTCCGGTGGCTGGCGTTCTTCAATGGCTGATTGAACGGCAAGCGACCGGTAAGTCCGCCGGTGAACCGCTCGCCCATGGCGTTCGGCTGGCCGGTCATGGAGAACGGCCCGCAGCCGGGCTTCGCCAGATTGCCGGTAAGGGTCAGCAGATTGATGATCGAGATAACATTGTGCTGGCCGTGCAGATGCTGGTTATAGCCGATGCCCCACATGATCATGACACCTCCGAAACCGCCCTTTTGCGTTCCCTTTGCGCGGGCCAGGCGCTTGCGGGTGGCGTCGGCGAACATGCCGGCAACTCTACGGATTAATTCGGGTGACACCTCGTGGTTGGGCCCGCCCATGCGGTCCTGCACCTGCTCGGGGCTGTAATTTTTCAAAACCCCTTCGGTATATTTCTTCCAGCCCGTGGCGTGCGCCTTCACGAAATCCCAATCGATCACGTCGTCATGGTCTTTCAGGAGCACATGGGCGATGGCGTTCAAGAAACTGATATCACCGTTCAGGATCGGAACGTGGACCGAGTTCTTGGGATTGATATCCTCGTAGCCGGTCACTGTGCCGGTGCGCCGAGGATCGACGACCACGGTCGGAATATCCTTCGAGCGTTTGTGATCAGCGGCGCGCCAGTAAATGATCGGGTGCGCTTCGCGCGCATTATGTCCGAAATGCATAATCATGTCGGCCAGTTCAATATCTTCATAGGCCAGCGGCGGTGTGTCGGAGCCCAGCGTCGCGAAATAGCCGGTGACCGCCGAGGTCATGCACATGCGGGCGTTGGCTTCGATGGTGTTGGAGCCCAGCACCCCTTTCATGAACATATTTTCCATATACTGGCCTTCCATGGTGAGCTGGCCCGAGCCATAAAGGCCGATGGAATTGCCGCCATATGTTTTGGCCAGATGGGCGATTTTGTGATCGACCATCTCCGAGGCTTCTTCGTAAGACACTCGGGTGAAATGCTCTTCATCAAAAGAGCCTTTGGTTTTTGAGGTAAATTCAAGATCGCCATGGTTCGGTTTTTTCCATTCCGCCCAGACGTCTTTGCGCACGTAACTATCGCCTTCCATGCGGTCCACATACATGGGCTCGGCGGCGGTCAGGCCCTTGATGCATTGCAGCCCGTAATTGGTCGGATGGTCCTTGTCCGGGCGCATGGATACGATCTTGCCATTTTCCACTTGAATGATGGTGCCGCAACCGACGCCGCAATAGGGGCATTGGGCGAGCGCCGTGGTGCGGTCATCTTCCAGCCCTTGCGCCTGGGCGGTGGAGACCAATTCCGGATTGCCTTCCGCCATCAAGCTGGCGCCAGCAGCGGCGGTGGTTACGAAGGCGCTGGTTTTCATGAAATCCCGGCGCGACAGTACGGTTTTAATGCGTTTCATAGGTTTTTGCTCCTCTTACTTCTTCGCAGCTTGGCGAAGGTAAACAATGATGTCATCGATTTCCCGGTCGGTGAGAGCGGCCAGTGCGGTCGGTCCCTTGAACGGCAGCATGCGCGTGTTGGAGCGCCCGACCTTGACGGTTTCGCGGATATAGCCGTCGGAAACCTTGTCCAGGAATCCGGGCAATCCGATGGCCGTGCCGGCGCCTTCAGATTCATAGCCATTGCCGTCGCTGCCGTGGCAGGTGGAACAGATATTCATGTACCAGGTCTTGCCGAAGCGGGCATCGCCGCGGGCGTCCGGCTGCGCGTCGACCTCTTTGGCGCGGTAACGCAATTTCTCGTGGGAGCGCAAAAAGGCGACGACAGCGCGCACCTTGGAGCGGCCCAGATGGGCGAACGGCATCATCGAGGTATCGGCGCGGCCATCGCGGATGGTGCGCTCCAAAAACTTATCGGATGAGATCGCCAGAAATTCCGGGTTGGTCAAAGACGGTGCCACACCCGGCTTACCGATGGCGTCGGCCTGATGGCAAACCTGGCAATTTTCCTTAAAGATTTTTTGGCCTTGGCGCAGAACTTTCGCCGATGGTTTGGGCTTCGATTGCGCCGTCGCCGGCGCGCTCAAGACAAATGCCAACAGCGGCACCATCAGGCTCAGAAAAATTAATCTAAAAATATCTCGGGCGAACATTTTGTTCTCCTTACCTTGGTTGACTAGCGAAATTAATCCTTGTCCCAGCCATCGCCGGCGGGTGGGCGGGCGAGGTTTTCATGGCAGGAACGGCAATTGACTTTGTCTTTCTCCATGCGGTCATGCAGCCGGTCCATGACCGCTTCCTTGTCGAATTCCACTGGCAGCGAATGGGTGATGCCCTGATGGCACTCGATACAGGTCATGTTCCAGGGGCCCGCCAGGTCGTGCATAATTTTGGCCTTTTTGGTCTGCTTGCCGCCGGCCATGAAATCGTTGCGGTGACAGTTGCGGCATTCGCGGCTGTCCGAAGCTTTCATGCCCGCCCAGACTTTCTGGGCCAGCTTCATGCGCTTGGCCTTGAAGTCTTCGTCCGAGCGGATCGAGCCTGCCGCCCAATGAAACAGCTCGTTGGTCGCCGCGATTTTTCGCACCACTTTGTGCCCCCAATCCCTCGGCACATGGCAATCGGGACACGAGGCGCGCACCCCGGTGCGATTGGCGTAATGGGAGCTTTTTTTGTATTCGGAAAAAATATGGGTCTTCATCTCGTGGCAGGAGACGCAAAATTTTTCGGTGTTGGTGAGCTCCAACGACCAGTTGAACGCGCCCCAGGCGGCGACACCGCCAAGAAAGATGGTGATTATCCCGAGGGCCGGATAAAGGAGAACGAAGCCGTGCAAATGGCGCCAGACCGATGCGGCCCAAATCGGGTTTAGCCACTTCATTTAAACAACCGTTCCCCTGAAAATCAAAAACCATACCAAACCCTCTAGGTGAGAAGATTTACTTAGGCACGCGTCCCTCGTCATTGATCAGCATCAATTTTGGCTGCTTATCTCCTCTTCAACGGCCATTCAGCCAAGGGGCCACCGGCTTTGCCGCGTCCCGAGGTTGAATTGCTTTACAGATATACATTGGCACTTTACTCCGCGAAAACAACTTGGGTGGCGACCAGCGCTTAGCGGCGCCAGCGCGTTGGATTCAGCGGAAATACGGTTATCGATTTACAATATTTAACATAATTTTTTGAATTTTTTTGGTCTTGTGTGAACCGGTTCACATAACGGGCCATCGGTTACGGCTATTGTTTGATTATCGGAAGTGATCCTCCTCCCCCGAGATCTCCCGAGACCCGGAGACTTTCTCCGGAATTCCGGACTTCCGATTGAATCCTCCCTGTTATACTCGCCGGCCGCTACAAAGCGGCCGGCACCTTTTTTTAACGGGCGGCGAAAATTATTTCTGCGCGTTGCGGACGTTGTCGGCCAAAATCTTGATCAGGCCGCGGGTGAACGGATCAAGACCGTCCATTTTCTTTTGGAACATGGCGCGCGATACCACCAGCAATTCGGCCGAGCCGTCGACCGCTTTTGCCGACGCCATGCGCACATCATCGTCGATCAGCGCCATCTCGCCGAACATGGCGCCCTTGGCTAGGGTGGCCAGCACCTGTTCGCCCTCCTCGGTCAGGCGGTAGATGGCGACGGTGCCATCAACTACAATGAAGGCCGAATCGCCAACCTCACCTTCGCGAAAGACATGCTGCCCTTCGTTGAAATGCTGGCGGTTGGCTTCGGCGATACGGTTGCTTCCACTCGGACGTTCGGCGTCACTCATCGGGTCCCCCTGATCGTTTTGTCTATCGGTTTATACGTATACGGATTATGGCGCGCAGCACAACGGCGCGCAAGATTTGCATGCGCCGGACTTGTTCGCGGCGCACATCGGACCTAGGCTAATCCCAGGTTAGCGCTGAATTTCCAGTTGCCGGAAAAAGGAAGCACCCATGATCCGCGATTGCGGCGAGGCAGATTTCGGCGCCATCTACGCCATCATCAACGACGCTGCCATCGCCTATAAGGGCGTCATCCCAGCGGACCGCTGGCACGATCCCTATATGCCCGAAGGCGAACTGGCCGCCGAGATTACCGCCGGCGTTGAATTCCGGGGCGCGGTGGCATCGGATCAATTGGCCGGCGTCATGGGACTGCAAAATATGGACGCCAATCCCGGCTGGGACGGGCGGCCCGTATCATTGATCCGCCACGCCTATGTGCTGACCCGGTTCCAGCGCCGGGGCCTCGGCGGTGAAATTTTGCGCAATATCATGGCGCTCAGCGAACGGCCTCTGCTGGTCGGCACCTGGGCAGCGGCAAGCTGGGCGGTGGATTTTTATGTGCGCCACGGCTTCCGCCAGGTGGAGGCCGGCGAAAAGGACCGGTTGCTGCAAACCTACTGGAACATCCCGGCGCGCCAGGTCGAAACCTCGGTGGTGCTAGCCGGGCCGGGATTGGACGGAGACGCCAATCCATGAGCGCGCACCTGACCACCGGATTGATCTATGTGGGCGCCGCCTTTTTCGAGATCGCCGGTTCCTTCGCCTTCTGGGGTTGGCTGCGCCTGGCCAAGCCGGTCTGGTGGCTTATTCCGGGCACGCTGAGCTTGATCCTGTTCGCGTATCTTTTGACCCGCATCGACACCGAGTTCGCGGGGCGCGCCTTCGCCGCTTACGGCGGCGTCTACATTGCTGCCTCGCTGGTCTGGCTGAAACTGGTAGAGGGCCGCACCCCCGACCGCTGGGACGCCATCGGCGCGGCGATCTGTTTGGTGGGCGCAGCGGTAATTATCTTTGCGCCGAGAGGGAATTGACGGCGGGGCAAATTTAAGCCGGTATTTTAAGCCGGTATTTTAAGTCGTGCTTATCCTCTGCTGCCATGTCTCCCAATCCACGGGTGTCCGTTCATTGATGACGGACAAATCTTTCATACCGACGCGTTCTGTAAAAACCACCACATTGCCGCAGTCCCAACGGGCGTTTGGTACGATCATGCCATCGAAGCCTATAAAGTGTGCTGTTTCGGCTATTTCCTGGGTGCGTGTATATTCGTTTAGCCGCCTAGCGTAGTGAGCGCGGCCGAAATTAGTTGCATCGACCCCAAGCGATGCCAGTGCATTCATGTCAGCCAGCTTGAGCGCGCCTTTGAGGCTCAGCGAGATTTCGGTCAACGTAAATTCCATGCGCGAAGGGAATACTGGTTGACCACGCAAGAGGTGAAAATACATTTCCGCCATAGCGCCGTCAGCTTCTAGCGAAGTGTAAAGCACATCGAAACTGCCATTGTCCCAGCGGCCCTTGGGGCGCGATCCAACCAAGCTGTCACGCCTAGCGCGGGCTACGCGCCAGACAGGGCCATCGAAAATAGATTTCTCTGACGCCTCCAAGGCATCGATCAATTCACTTATTCGAGGTTTATGGCTTAGCGGCATTAATTAGAGATAGGCGCCTGCGTCCAGGCGGTCGAGTATGGCGAGCACTTCCTCGGAACGACCATCATTGATCAAATCGATAGCGCGGGCGCCGTCCAATTGCGGATGCCGGGCATAAAGCCACATGCGGATTTCTCTGGAACTATAATATTCCCGTAACCGTCCAACCATATAATGAAGGTCTGAGATCATGAGTTGGGTGCTGGGATGCGGGCTTGCTCGCCCGGTGGACCAACGCGACACAGTGGCAGTGGACACATCGACAATATTGGCGATATCGACGCCCTTCAGGCCGCCATCTTCGCGCAAATCATCCAAATACCTTGATACCATATCTTGCATAACTATTGATTCGATTTTACCGAAAAAATGCGCCGGGCAGGCAATATTGGCACCTGACCTGATCCCATATATAAATGTTTTCGTTTCAAATTATAAATATTTGTAACGAATAGGTCAATATGTGCTGTAATTTTGTTATGTTTCGCCGCGCACATTTGGTCGCGAGAGAATACTATCTAATATTTTTGAGTTAACAGGGCCGGTAGCATTGACACCGCAAAATCTCAGACTAAATGTATAATTACTGCTTTCATTTCAATAAAGTAGAGCAATTCGCCCGGTGCATGACTAAGGCGGTTTTTGGCCCTTGATCATGGCCGGGTTGGGCAACCAGTGCGAATTTGGGGCCAAAAAAACCGTAAGGTAGCGATAGGAAGCGTAAGGAATAGTAATGATCCGGTATGGTCGTTTTTTCGGAAATATGTCGCACGGACTTTTGCAAAACGTGCATGGGTGTGAAGGCCCTGGTGCCCGCCCGAAGGGACGCGCGCATGCCGGCGATGCCATCCCACGCGCGCGTCTTGCTCTGTCTTGTCGGTTTGGCACGGTCTTCCTATACTCCGCCGCCATTTTAAGGAGAGGCACGAATGCCCGCATTGCCCAAATATGACTATGACATGATCACCATCGGCGCCGGTTCCGGCGGCGTGCGCGCATCGCGCCTGGCCGGCGGCTATGGCGCCCGCTCCGCCGTTATCGAGGCCGACCGGGTGGGCGGCACTTGCGTGTTGCGCGGCTGCATCCCGAAGAAGCTACTGATATATGGCGCCCACTACGCCGATCATTTCGAGGACGCGGCCAATTACGGTTGGCAAATTGACGGCGTTAGCCACGATTGGCGCACCCTGATCGACAACAAAAACACCGAGCTGGACCGGCTCAACGGCATCTATTTGCGCATCCTCCGCGACAACAATGTGGACCTGCACGAAGGCAAGGGCATCCTGGTCGATCCGCATACGGTGGAGGTGAACGGCAAGCGCATCACGTCGGAGAATATTCTGGTCGCCGTCGGCGGCTGGCCGTCGACGCCCGATATTCCCGGCATCGAGCATGTGATCTCTTCCAACGAAGCGCTGGAATTGCCGGAAAGGCCAAAGCGCATGGTCATTGTTGGCGGCGGCTATATCGCCGTTGAATTCGCCGGCGTCTTTGCCGGCCTCGGCACCGAAGTTACCGAAATCGTGCGCGCCGATACGGTGCTGCGCGGCTTCGACGAAGATATCCGGGTGTCCCTTGATGAAGAGCTTGCCAATCGGGGCATCAAGCTGATGAGCGAGACGGTGGTCGAGTCCATCGAGAAACAGGGCGCCGTTTACTCCATGCGCCTTCGCGGCGGCGATATGATCGAGACCGATTGCATCATGTACGCCACCGGGCGCACGCCCAACACCAACGGACTTGGCCTCGAAGAAGCCGGCGTCGCCTTAAAAGAGGACGGCGCCATCATCGTCGATGATTGGAACAGGACCAGCGCCTCCAACATTTACGCCGTCGGCGATGTAACCGACCGGGTGCAACTGACCCCGGTCGCCATCCAGGAAGGGCGCGCCGTATCTGAGGCCCTGTTCAACAACAACCCGACCACCGTGGACTACGCCAACATCGCGACGGCGGTCTTCTCGACGCCGCCGGTGGGCACCGTTGGGCTGACCGAAGCCCAGGCCCGGGAGCAGGGTTTTGCCGTCGATATCTACGATTCCCGGTTCCGCCCACTGGTGCACACCCTGTCCCACCGGGAAGAACGCACCTACATAAAATTGGTGGTCGATGCGGCCTCAGACCGGGTGCTCGGCGCCCACATGATGGGCATGGACGCCCCCGAAGTGATCCAAGGTGTCGCCATCGCCCTTAAATGCAACGCCACCAAGGCGCAGTTTGATGCCACCATGGGGATCCATCCATCGGCGGCGGAAGAGTTCGTCACCATGAGCACCAAACGCACCGAACCGGACGCGGCCAAAGCCGCCCAATAGGAAACATCATGCCCAATTTAAATCTCTCCCTGGCCACCTGCGATTACGATCATGTGCGCGATCTGATGAGCGGCGTGGTGCGCGCCGAAGGCATCGACATCACGCCGATGATCTTTGATGAGCCCCATTACATCTTCCACCGGGCCACCAATTTCGGTGACTTCGATGTGTCCGAAATGTCCTTCGGCCGCTACGTCTCGCTGGTATCGAGGCGCAAAAACGAAATGACGGCGATCCCTATCTTCCCGTCCCGCATGGCCCGCCAGAGCGCCTTTTTCGTGCCCAAGGGCAGCCGCGTCAAAAAGCCGGAAGATTTAAAGGGCGCCACCGTCGGCATCCCGGAGTGGACGCAGACGGCGACCATCTATGCCCGCGGCTGGCTGCAAAACACCGTCGGCGTCGATTTGCGCTCCATCAAATGGTTACAGACCGGCGTCGATATGCCTGGCCGCCCGGAACCGCAGCCGCCGAAATTGCCCAAGGGCGTGAAGGTCAAAGCGGTGACCGACAAGTCCCTCAGCGATCTGTTGCTGGACGGCTCGGTCGATGCGGTGCTGTCGGCCTTGCCGCCGAAGCCGGTGCGCGACGGCGATCCAAGGGTCAGCCGCCTGATCAAGAACTCAACGAAAGTCGAAGTGGATTATTATAAAGACACCGGCATATTCCCGATCATGCATGTGATCGTCATCAAGAACAGCGTGCTAGAGGCGCATCCCTGGGTGGCGGCCAATCTTTATAGCGCCTTCGACGAAGCCAAAAACCGGGGCGTCGAGCGCGCGCTTAAAGGCAGCCACGCCATCTATCCGATCCCCTGGGGCGTCGATGCGGCCCGCGAAGCGCAAAATTTGTTCGGCGATGATATCTGGCCATACGGGATCGAACCCAACCGGGCGACCCTGGAAGCCTTCGTTCACTTCTCCCACCAACAGGGCGTCGCCTACCGTAAGCTCAAACCCGAAGACTTGTTCGCCAAGCAGACCTTGGAAGTGATCAAGACGTGAAACCGGCATTTACACTGGAAATCAGCGCCGCCAAAGCGTATAGACTGCGCCCTTCTGATACGTATACCTGGGACCAGTAACCATGAGCACGAAATGGGCGCCCGATAGTTGGCGCGCAAAACCGATATTGCAGGTGCCGGACTATCCGGACCAAGCCGCCCTCGAAGCCGCCGAGGCGGAGCTTGCCAATTATCCGCCGCTGGTCTTCGCCGGCGAGGCGCGCAGCCTGAAAAGGCATCTGGCCAAGGTGGCGGCGGGGGAAGCGTTCTTGCTGCAAGGCGGCGATTGCGCCGAAAGCTTCCGCGAATTTCATCCCGACAATATCCGCGACACCTTCCGCGTATTGTTGCAGATGGCGGTGGTGCTGACCTTTGGCGCCGCCTTGCCGGTAGTCAAATTGGGCCGCCTGGCCGGTCAGTTCGCAAAGCCGCGCTCAGGCGCGACGGAAACCATCGATGGGATCGAGTTGCCGTCCTACCGGGGCGACATCATCAATTCCATCGATTTCGACGAAGCCCGGCGCCAGCCCGATCCTCAGCGTATGATCCGCGCCTATAACCAGTCGGCGTCGACCCTCAATCTGATCCGCGCTTTTGCCCAAGGTGGCTTTGCCGATCTGCAACGGGTGCATCAGTGGAATATGGGCTTCGTTGCCGATTCAGAGCTTGGTGAGCGCTACCGGGATCTGGCCGACCGGCTGAACGAGACTTTGGAATTCATGGCCGCCTGCGGGCTCAATTCCGATACCACGCCGCAGATCCGCGAGACCGAATTTTTCACCTCCCACGAGGCATTGCTGCTGCCCTACGAGCAGGCCATGACCCGCGTCGATAGCCTCACCGGCGATTGGTACGACACGTCGGCGCATCTATTATGGGCCGGCGACCGCACCCGCCAGCTAGACAACGCCCATCTGGAATATTTGCGCGGCATCGCCAATCCCATCGCCTCCAAGGTGGGCCCGACCACCGAGGCCGACGACCTGATCCGCCTGATCGATATTTTAAACCCGGACAACGAGCCGGGCCGGCTGACCTTGATCAGCCGCATGGGCGCCGGCAATGTGGAGGCGCACCTGGCCGGTCTACTGCGCCGGGTCAAGGACGAGGGGCGCACCGTTGTCTGGTCGTGCGATCCCATGCACGGCAATACGGTCAAAAGCGGCAACGGCTACAAGACGCGGCCCTTCGATTTGATCCTGGCCGAGGTTGATGAGTTTTTTCAAGTTGTGCGCGCCGAGGGCGTGCATCCGGGCGGTGTGCATTTCGAGCTGACCGGTCAAGACGTCACCGAATGCGTCGGCGGCGCCCAAGCGATTACCGAGGCCGATCTTTCCAGCCGCTATCACACCCATTGCGACCCCCGGCTGAATGCGCGCCAGGCGTTGGAGCTGGCCTTCGTCGTCGCCGACCGCTTGAAAGAAGAGCGGTCAAACGGCCACGGCAATAGCGCCAAGAGCCCGATTGCGGGCGTGATTTGACGGCGGCCCCGTTCATCTATCGGACAACCGTCCGGTTTTCGCATACGGACCCGTCGGCGACGGTTTATTTTCCGCGCTTCTTCGAGTTTGTACAGGCCGCCGCCGAAGATTGGTTTACCATCGGGCTCGGCATTCCGTTCGCCGATATGATCCGCGAGCGCGGCATGGGCCAGCCGACAGCGCATCTGGAATGCGATTTTACGGCGCCGTCGTTTCTCGGTGATGTACTCGATATCGCGGTCTATCTGGTCAAGATCGGGCGCTCGTCCTTCGAATTGAAATTTGTCGGCGAGGCGGGCGGCGAGCCGCGCTTCACGGCGCGTTCGGTGCAGGTCATGGTGTCGTTCGAAGACGGCAAGCCGATCCCATTGCCGGGGGATATCCACGCCGCCATGGAGGCCTATCGGGACGCAGTTGACGCTCCGGCCTAGCCACGGCCATAATTGACGCAATACGAAATTCAAGGAGGCTCCCATGCCTGACGGAACCAAAACCGACGGACCCAGAATTTCCTACATCGACCCTGAAGGCGTTGACGATGATATGAAGGCCGAGTTCGCGCGTTGCGCCCAGTTCGGCACGCCCCGCCCGGAAAGCCAGGCAGTGCGCGCCCACGTGCCCGCCGTGTTCTGGTCGTTCGCCAATACCTGGCGCACGGTGTTCCACGAAGGCATTTGCGAACATGCCATCAAAGAGCTGTGCCGCATCTATGTGTCCCATTCGGTCAAGTGCGAGTTCTGCGGCAACCAGCGTTCCATCAAGGGCAAGAGCGACGGGTTGATCGAAGACGATTATATGGATTTGCTGAATTTCGAAAAATCGAAACGCTACGACGACCGCCAGAAGGCGGCGTTACGCTGGACCGAAGCCATCGTCTGGGATCTGGAAGCGGGCGATCATTTGTGGGCCGAGCTGCACAAATATTATTCGGAAGACGAGCTGACCGAGCTCGGCTATTTCGTCGCCATCACCATGGGCCAGCAGCGCTGGCTGAGAACCATGAATGTGGATCACCACAAAATTCTGGCTGGCGGAGACGCCTCCATGGCGCCCGGCTTCGAGACGCCGGAAGCGGCGGCAAAATCGAAAGCCGATCCCGACTATTGGGCGCGCAAGACGCCGCCCCGGGCAGCGGAGTAGCTGGCTACCACGCCCCTGTATTCTCCATCGAAATCCAGGGCTCGGCCGGTTCCAGCGCGTCGCCTTTCTGCAACAGCTCGACCGAAATGTTTTCTGGCGAGCGGATGAAGGCCATCTTGCCCTCGCGGGGCGGCCGGTTGATGGTGACGCCAGCATCCATCAGCGCCTGACAGGTGGCATGGATGTCGTCCACCTCGTAAGCCACATGGCCGAAATTGCGGCCCTCGGAATATTCCTCCGGGTCCCAGTTGTAGGTCAGTTCAAGCTGGGAATCGGGGTTCTCCTCGGCGCCCAGGAAGATCAAGGTGAAGCGCGCCGCCTCGACCTCGCGCCGGCGCATTTCTTTAAGGCCCAGCTTGTTGCACCAAAAGTCGAGGCTTTCCGCCTCATCGTTGATACGGATCATGGTATGCAGAAATTTCACGAGAGTCTCCTTAAGGTGGGCATCAATTTAAGACAAATTCAGGCCGGCGTCGGTGAGCTTGACCAGGATCAGATCAAGCGCAACGCAAGGGTTACGGCCGTGGCGTTTTTCCAGCTCGGCGCGGGTTTCGGTACTGGCGAGCCCGGATTTCAGATGCGAAAACATGACGCCGGCCAGATTGGCAAAGCCGCCCGCGCTCAGCTCCCAATCGTCGGACGCATCCAGGTTGCCGTTGATCAGCGGCAGGTACCAATCGCAGCGTTTTTCCCAATCTTCGAAATAGGGCGCGAAGGCGACCAGCGCATCCAGGCAGCAATCCTTGGCCTCGCGGTCGTCATACAACATCTGCCAGTTGAAGGATTGCTCTTGGCCCCGGGTCAGGCGGGCGACGATCTTGCGGCAGCGTTCCTGAAATTCCTCGACCATGTCCTTGCCGACCATCATATCCATCGACAGGAAAAAGCCGGGCAGCACGCGCCGGGTCACCGCATCGGCGCCATCGGCCTCGGCGCGCGCAGCATCAAACAACTCTTCGAAGGTGTTGACGATCAGCCGGTCGAACGGATAGGCGCGGGCATGGTCGAAGACGGCGCGCTCACGGGCGCGGGCGACCTGTTCGAAGGATTGCTGAAACACCTTTTCCAGTTGGCCGCGCTTGCGGTCGAACTCTTCCGCCAACTGCGAAATATCGCTCACCGTCAGATAGCCGCCATGGCGCTGAGCTTCCAGTTTCAAACGGTCGGTGAACGTGCTGACCACGGTCTGCGCCAAGGCCTGGGAGAGCGCGTTGATGGAATATTGGGGCGCGTCCTGAGGCTTTGGCGCCGCATCGACCGGTTTCGCCCGGGCGCCGCCATCACCGGCAACCACGAGGCCGATTTGCCCAGCGGCGCCGGACGAATTTGTGTCTCCATCGTCCATGCCCTTAATTTACCCCAATCGGCAACCCAATATCCATATGGGACTACCCATAGTTTGATTTTCCGTCCAGTCAAGCCGCGTCCAGCGGCGTTGACAGGCTGGCGGGCCTCGCCTAATCCTTATTGGCTTGGCCACACCGCACGGCGGGCCGCCCCAAACCCATGAATGCATCCCAATTCCGGATCGAGACATGATCGAAACCAGCCCCGAACGCCTTATTATCGCGCTCGCTCAGATTAACCCAACCGTCGGCGATGTCGATGGCAATGTGCAGCGTATCCGCAGCGCCCGCGCCGAAGCGGCTAAAGGCGGCGCCGATCTGGTGGTGACCGGTGAATTGGCGGTCTCGGGCTATCCGCCCGAAGACTTGGTGCTGAAGCCGGCTTTCCTGGACCGCATCGAAGCCGAAGTCACCAAGCTGGCGGGGGAAACGGTTGACGGCGGGCCGGCCATCTTGCTGGGCGCACCGTGGCGGGATGGCGGCACGCTCTATAATGCGGCGCTGTTGCTCGACGGCGGTCGTATCGTCACCATCCGCACCAAGCATCATCTACCAACCTACGGCGTCTTTGACGAAGACAGGGTGTTCACCGCCGGCCCGGCACCGGGCCCGATCCCGTTTCGCGGCGCCCGTCTCGGCGTCATGGTCTGCGAAGACATGTGGGAGCCCGATGTCGCCGAATGTTTGCAGGAATCGGGCGCCGATGTATTGCTCGTCATCAACGGCTCGCCCTTCGAAACCGACAAACCCGACCAGCGCATGAACCTGGCAGTGGCGCGGGTGAGCGAAACCGGATTGCCGCTGGCCTATGTGAATTTGGTGGGCGGCCAGGACGAGCTGGTTTTCGACGGCTGCTCCTTCGTGCTCGGCGCCGACCGCTCACTGTGCGTCCAGGCGAAGGCGTTCGAAAGCTCGGTCACCCTGACCGAATGGTCCTCCGCCAGCGATGGCTGGACTTGCGCCGCCGGGCAGATCACACCGGCGACGGGCGATGAGGAGCTTCGCTCGATCTACAGCGCCATGGTGTTAGGATTGCGCGATTATGTGGGCAAGAACGGCTTTCCCGGCGTCATCCTGGGTCTTTCCGGCGGCATAGATTCGGCCCTTTCAGCCGCCGCCGCCGTCGATGCGCTGGGCCCGGACGCGGTCCATTGCGTCATGATGCCGTCGCCTTATACCTCCGACGACAGTCTGGAAGATGCCGCCGAATGCGCCGGCCTGATGGGGCTGAAATACGACACCATCGGCATCGAGGATGCCATGAGCGCCTTTGACAGAATGCTCACCGGCGTCTTCGAAGGCACCCAGGCGGACACCACGGAAGAAAACATCCAGGCGCGTCTGCGCGGCATGATCGTCATGGCGATTTCCAACAAGTTCGGCTACATGCCACTGACCACCGGCAACAAGTCGGAAATGTCGGTGGGCTATGCGACCCTTTATGGGGATATGTGCGGCGGCTATTCGGTGTTGAAGGATATTTACAAGACCGCCGTTTTCGCCCTGTCGCGCTGGCGCAACGACAACCTGCCGGACGGCGCCCTCGGCCCTACCGGCATGGTGATCCCGGAACGCATCATCACCAAAAAGCCGTCCGCAGAATTGAAGCCCGACCAGTTCGACGAGGACAGCCTGCCCGCCTATGACGAGCTGGACGATATTTTGAAGAGCCTGATTGAGGGCGAGCAGGCAATCGACGATATCGTCGCACGCGGTCATGATCTGGAAACCGTGCGCCGGGTCTGGAAGATGCTCGACCGGGCCGAATACAAACGCCGCCAGGCGCCGCCGGGGGTCAAGATCACGTCCCGCGCCTTCGGCCGCGACCGCCGCTACCCGATCACCAACGGCTTTACGAACCTGGTGTAGGGAATGTGGGTATGACCATCCGGCTGCATAACACGCTAGCCCGCGCCAAGGCGGAATTCGCGCCGCTGGATGCGAAAAATGTGCGCATGTATGTGTGTGGGCCCACCGTCTATGACGTTGCCCATATCGGCAATGCGCGCCCGGTGATCGTGTTCGATGTGCTGTACCGGTTGCTCCGCCATGTCTATGGGGAAGGCGCCGTCACGTATGTGCGCAATATCACCGATGTGGACGACAAGATCATCCATGCGTCGGAAGAAGCCGGCGAGGCTATCGGCGATATCACCCGGCGCACCACCGACCAGTTCCACGCCGACATGGCGGCCTTGGGCGCGCTTGAGCCGGATGAGGAGCCCCGCGCCACCGGCCATATTCCGGAAATGCTGGAATTGATCCAGGCGCTTCTGGACAAGGAACATGCCTACGCGGCCGACGGTCATGTCCTGTTCGATGTTACCTCGATGGCCGATTACGGTCGCCTGTCGGGCCACAACCGGGACGAATTGATCGCCGGCGCCCGCGTCGAGGTGGCGCCTTACAAAAAAGACCCGGCGGATTTCGTTTTGTGGAAGCCATCCTCGGATGACCAGCCGGGCTGGGAAAGCCCTTGGGGTTTTGGGCGGCCGGGCTGGCATCTGGAATGTTCAGCCATGTCATCCAAATATCTTGGGCGCAGCTTCGATATCCATGGCGGCGGCCAGGATCTGATCTTCCCCCACCACGAAAACGAGATCGCCCAAAGCCGTTGCGCCTACCCGGACGAAAGCTTCGCCAAGGTGTGGATGCATAACGGCTATCTCATGGTCGAAGGTGAGAAGATGTCCAAAAGCCTCGGCAACTTCATCACCGTGCAGGATTTGCTGCAAGACCATCACGGCGAAACCATCCGCCTGGCCATGCTCAAGACCCACTACCGCCAGCCGATCAATTGGACGGCGGAGGGGTTGAAACAGGCCAAGGCGGAATTGGATGGGTTGTACCGATCGCTGCAAACGAGCGACGGCCAAGATGCGCGGCCATCGGCGGCGCTGCTCGATGCCTTGGGGGATGATCTCAATACGCCACTGGCCCTGGCAACGCTGCACGAAGCTTCCGGCGCGGAATTGCGGGCCGGAGCTTCGCTCTTCGGGCTTTTGCAATGCGATCCCGATGACTGGTTCAAATGGCAGCCGGAATCCACCGATGATGGTGCGTCCGATGCCGATATCCATGCCCGCATCGAGGCCCGCAACGCCGCCCGCGCGAATAAGGATTTCGCCGAGGCGGACCGTATCCGCGATGAATTGGTGGTGGCCGGCATCGTCCTCGAAGACGGCCCCGGCGGCACCACTTGGCGGCGCGGGTAGGTATTTGCATTCTGTGTATACACTGTTTACAATAAATACAGAAACCTTTGAAGGCCTGCCCGATGACGAATTCCACCAGTCTTTCTTTTCGCGTCTCTCCGGAAAAAGTGGAGGAGCTGGACCATCTAGCCAAAAGTATGGACCGTAAACGCTCCTGGCTGCTAGAGCGTGCTCTCGATGCGTATTTGGCAGAGCAGGCACGGCAATTGGCTGACATTGAGGCCGGATTGGCTGATCTCGATGCCGGTCGAACGATAAGCCATGACAAGGTTGCTGCCTGGCTCAAAAGCTGGGGCACGGACAACGAACTTGATCCCCCACGATGATCATCCGTTGGTCGGAAACGGCCATTGCAAATCTTGAACAGCTTCGCGATTACATCGCTGACAGGAATTTGGAGGCGGCACAGGCGTCCGCCCAACGAATTATTGCCGCCGTTGCCGCGCTGGAGCGATTTCCAAATATGGGCCGGATCGGTCGCGCGCCGGACACGCGCGAACTTATCGTACCTGGTTCGCCATTCATCATTCCCTATCGGGTGACAGATGATCGGGTGGTTGTTCTTGCCGTAATCCGCGCCGAGCAAAATTGGCCGCCCGGCTAGCACGGCGCCACTTGGCGGCGGGGGCAAAGGGCGCTACGGTCCTCAGAAACGCAAAGGAGTTCCACCATGCATTATGAACCCAACACCACTGATCACGGCTTGCCCCACGATCCGTTCAAGTCCTGCGTCGTGCCCCGGCCGATTGGCTGGATTTCCACCCTGTCGGTAGACGGCGCCGCCAATCTGGCGCCTTTCAGCCAGTTCCAAAACCTTGGCTTCAATCCGCCTTATGTCATGTTTTCGGCCAACGAAGGCGACGGCCCGGCGGGACGCGGCGGGCGCAAAGACACGGTGAACAATGCCGAAAAAACCGGCGAGTTTGTCTGGAACATGGCGATTTATGATTTGCGCGAAGCGGTGAATATTTCGGCTGGGGATTTTCCGCCCGATGTGGATGAATTCGCCGAGGCCGGGGTGACCAAGGCGGCATCGGTCCTCGTCAAACCACCCAGGGTCGCTGAATCGCCCGTCCAGTTCGAATGCGAATATTATTCCACCTTGCGTCTGCCCGGTCTTGGCGATGGCGGCGCCGGCGCCGCTGATATTGTCATCGGCCGGGTGAAGATGATCCACGTGGCCGACGATGCCCTGGACGCCGACGGCAAGCTGGATATTCCGCGCCTGAAGCCGTTGGCGCGGCTCGGATATTACGACTACACCATGGTCGAAACGGTGTTCCAGATGCTCATCCCCGGCGCCGGGGAGAAAATGATGAAGGGGCTCGAAGGCCAGACGGCGGGGCCCAAGAAAGCGGCGGAATAGACAAGCTAACTGGGCGACGCCGCCGTCAGCCACCAGAAGCGGTGTGGAATGGCGAGTAGCTCGCCGGCAAAGCCGGCCCGGTGGCGTCATAGTCATCTGCGGCTTGACCGAAATCCGCATTGTCCATGACGCTCATTCCGATGGCTTAGGTTTTGGGCGCAGGTGCCTGGGTATGGGCTTCGGCTTCCATGGCCGGGCCCCGGCGCCAAATTTTGGGGCCCACCACCACGATCATCACGATCGCAGCGAGGGCACCGGCGGCGACCGCGCTCGGCAGGCTGGTAATTTCGGCCAGCCAGCCGACCACGAACGATCCCACCGCCTGGGCGCTGGGCGCTAGCGACAGATAGACGGCGATGACACGCCCTCGAAATTCTGGCTCGACGGTGGATTGCACCAGAGTTTGGGCGCAGATTGCGCAGGTCACTATGGCCGCGCCGGCAAACACTATGGCGCCGACGGAACCCCAAAAATTGCCGGCGAGGGCGAACACCAGTACAGAAGCCGCCGCCACTGCCGCCGAGACAACGAACAGGCGCGCCATGCCATCGATGCGCCCGCGCACCGCCATCACGATGGATAAGACCAGCGCGCCGCCGCCGGATGCGGACAAAAGAATGCCGAGCCCCTCCGAGCCCCGCTGAAAGACAACCTCGGCAAATCCGGGCAACAGGTCCGTATAGGCGCGCGTCAGAAACGAGATGACGATCCACGATACCATCACCGTCCGAATGGTCTGGTGGCGCCCGATATAGCGGAAACCCCCAAGCAAGTCATCATAGAGGTGGCCGATGCTAACCCCGGTGGATGGTTTGTCGCGGGCTCGGATGCGGACCAGCGATATCATGAACCACAATGAGCCCGCCGAATAGGCGAGGAAGCCAACACCGGGCCCACCAAACTCGCCGAACTGGAACTTGCCCCAGGCCAGCAGCGCGGCGCCGATGGCCGGGCCGGTGAAGGCGGCTGTGTTGAAGGTCGTGGAATTGAGGGCGATGGCCGCCGACATTTGCTCGCGCCCCACCAATATCTGGATCAGCACCTGGCGCGCCGGGAAATCAAAGGCGTGGCCGACGCCAAGAACGGCGACCAGGGCGGCCAGAATATACGGGTTCATCAGCCCCAGAAACGACAGCACCGCCATGGCAAAGGAGATCGAAATGGCAACCCAAATGGTTACGATGGCGGTGCGCCGGTGCCCAACCCTATCGGCGATAGCGCCGGCCAGCGGGCCGACAAAAATCAGCGGCACAAAATAAATGACAGAGATGAAACCCAGCCAAGCCGGCGAATGGGTCAACTGAAATATCAGCACTCCCGACGATATGCGCCAGATCCAGACGCCTTGCACGCTGATCGCCTGACCAAGCCAATAGATCCGGTAATCACGGATCGCAAGGGCCGTGCCGATACCGCCGAAATGGGACGCGAGGCGGCTGGGCTCGTTCATGGCCCAACTACTCCTGGGCCACTGAGCGCGCCCTATAGACGCGCCGCCCGGTGATGATCATCAGCGCCGTGGACAGGGCGGCCGCCGCCATCAGCGCGCCTTGAAAACCGATACCCTCGGCCAGCCAGCCGATGCCAAAAGCGCCGAGCGCCGGGCCACCCATATTGGTGGCCAGGCTAATGGCGACGACCCGGCCCCGAAAGGCGGCATCGATGCTTTGCTGTACCAAGGTTGATGCGGCAATGCCCGCCGCCGTGGTGAAGCCGCCGGCGAAAAATACGGCGACGAGGGCAATCCACAGGACATCGGTGGCGGCAAAGGCGGCCAGGGAGAGGGCCGATATCAGTTGCGTCCAGACCAGGATCGGCATCAGCCAGCGCTCGCGCCCGGCCATCAGCATGACCACCGAAACAACCAGCGCGCCGGCGCCGGATGTGGCCAACAGGTTCGCCATTCCCTGCTCACCGGCTTCGAAAACCACCGATGCGACGCCGGGCATCAACTCGATATAAGGGCGGATTAACAATCCGAGGATCATATGGAACCCGATAACCCAGGGGATCAGCGGATGGCGTAAGGTATAGGTGATGCCGGAGATCACATCGGGCATCAGCCCGTGCAGATAAAAGCGGCCCCTGGGGGCATCGCCCTCGCCCCGGATGCGCAGCAGCATGATCAGCATCCAGATGAAGGTGGAAGTGGCGGCGGTGAAGGTGAGCGCGGCGCCGCCGGCGACCAGCAAAAACCCGGCGATCATTGGGCCGGTGATGAAGGCGGCGTTGAAGGTGGCCCAGTTGAGGGACATGCCCTCGGTCAGGTAGCGGCGCCCGATCAGCACCGGGACCAGCGATTGGCGGGCCGGCGATTCGAACGCGGTGAAAATCGATTGCACGATTACTAGGGCGAACAGAAGCTTGGGCGTCATGGCCCCTGACCAGGTCAACGCCGCCGTCGCCGCCATGATCGGAAACCCGAAAAGAATGGCGATGATGGCGGTGCGCCGGTGCCCGGCCCTATCGCAGATGGCGCCAGCGATTGGGCTGAGGATCAGGAACGGCGCCGCCAGGGCAAAACCGACGGCGCCCAGCCAGGCCGGCGAATGGGTCAAATCGAACATCAACCAGCCTGCGGCGATCCGGTACAGCCACCAGCCCTGCACGTGCAGAACCTGACCGGTCCAGTAAGTGCGGTAGTTGCTGTTGGAAAGGGCGCGCCCGAAGCCACCGAAATATTTATCGAAGGGCCGGACGGCTGGCAATGGATCGGACATGCCCAGACCCTATGCCGGGTGGAATTGGATGGCAAACGACTGGTCAAGGAACCGGGCCTGCGTTTAAAATGCTGACCGGTTTGAGCCGATAATCCGGAGAATGAACGTGGCCGACACGGTAACCAGGGCGCTACAAGTTTTGAACGAGGCTTTGGCGTTGGATGCGGAAGCCATCACCCGGCTGGTCAATCTCCGCGTCGAATGCAATCCGGGTCTGGCCGCCCATCAGACCATCCAGGTTGGCGCCTATGACGGCATTGCCAAAATTGGCGTTTTGGGGCTGATCAATGGCGTTGTCGGCGATTCGCCAACCGGCGTGATCGGTGCCAAGGGCCGCATCGACAACAATACCGGAGCGTTCACTGAAGTGCGCGCCTTTGTCGATCTGCGCATCGAAAAGGTCGATGTGATCGCCTGATCAATCACCAAGAAGCGTGTCGATTTCGGTCTGGTCCATGGTCGTTTCCGCGCCGTTTATGATCGCCGATGCGATTTCCAAGAGCCGTTGGATATTTTGCGAGGACGAGGTGGCGACGTGGCGCAACTCCTCGTCGCTGCCATTGGCGATGAGGCCGTCCATACGCTGGATAACGGTTTCAATGAGCTGCGATACCTGGCCGATGGTTTGCTCAAAGGGCGTCAGGAACCGTTCGGGCACATGCTCATAAGCTTCAATGGCCAGGTCCTTGTCCGAAAAGGCGCTGTTTTGAAAATGCTCGGTATAGGATATGGGCTGCCAGTCCTTGGCGTCGTCCATCAGGTCCCGGAAATCGGGCACCATGCCCAAGGTCATGACGATCTCGTTGAAATGATTGAGATAATCGGTCGCCAGCAGGGTTTGTTGGTTGATATTGGTGCCCGGAAGGCGCGCCCGGATAACAGCCAATTCGGGATCATTGTCTAAATTTTTGGCATCCGATTTTATCATCGCGCTATTTCATTGAATTGGGTTGACGGTGTTGGAAATGCCAGCCGGCGGACCTTATCGCCTGTGCCCGGGAAGTAAAAGGAAAAGAAGCTACCTTGCAAACCGGCGCGCACAAAAAAATTACTGCAATAAAACTTGAGAATTTCGCGGACAATTCCTAGTTAATAAATAACCGGATCATTTTTATGGAAAATAGATCAACATTGGGATCAATTGTATATTTCTAATCTCGCAATGGATAGAAATTCGCCGCCGCCGCGCGGTGACGCAATTTTTGGAGTATGAGCATGACAGATACAGTAGCAGTAACAGGTACTGAACGATTTTTTCAGCCGGATGAGATTATTGTCAGCAAGACGGATCTAAAAGGCGCAATAACATATGCAAATCGGTTATTTTTGAGCCTGGCCGACTACACGGAACAAGAGGTGCTTGATGCACCCCATAGTATCGTCCGTCATCCAGAAATGCCGCGGTGCATATTCAAATTACTATGGGGAACGATCCAAAGCGGCAACGAGATTTTCGCCTATGTGATGAACCGGTCCAAAAACGGAGATCACTACTGGGTGCTGGCCCATGTGACGCCGAGCTACGACGCCTCTGGGGCGATGACTGGATTTCATTCTAACCGCCGGGTACCCGATCGGGATATCCTAAACGAGACGATCATCCCGCTTTACCAAAATTTGCTTCAGGTGGAAAAAAGCAATCCCAACCGTAAAGACGGAATGGAAGCGTCGTTTCAGAAATTGGCGCAGACGCTCGAAGATATGCAATTGAGTTATGAAGAATTTATTTTCTCGCTCGGCAAACCTCAAAATACGCAAAGCGCGGCGGCCGCCTAACTACGGCCATTGACAAAGGAGACCTGTAAATGAACCAGACCGATCAAAATGCACAAGAATTGCCTGATGCGAATAGCGCAGTGAGCGCCGGCGCTGGCATCAGCGAAACTCTTGCCGTATGCCAAGCCGTCGCCGGTGGCGATTTCGAAGCCCGCATTACCAACATTACCGATGACGGCGAGCTTGGTGAACTTATGCACGCGATCAACGATATGGTCGACCGAAGCGACGCTTATTTGCGCGAATCCATGGCCAGCCTCAAGGCAGTCAGTGAAAATAGATTTTACCGCCGTATCGCCGATAAAGGCATGGTCGGATCGTTCGCCGATGCCGCCAATACCATCAACGCCGCCACCGAGATGATGGATGGGCGAATTAAGAAATTCGGCACCGTTATCAATTCGTTCGAATCCGAGATGAAATCGGTGGTCGAATCGGTTAGTTCCGCTTCAACGGAGCTGCAATCGACAGCCGAATCCATGGGCAGCACCGCGGATGCCACTTCGGAACGTGCAACCGCCGTTGCGGCGGCCTCGGAAGAGGCATCCAACAATGTTCAGACGGTCGCTGCCGGCGCCGAAGAATTGTCTAGTTCCATTTCCGAAATCAACCGCCAGGTGGCGCAATCAACGACCATAACCACCGAAGCGGTCGAGGATGCAAGAAACGCCAACCAAATGGTTCAAAGTTCGGCGGAGGCGGCTCAGAAAATTGGCGATGTGGTCAAGTTGATCACGGATATTGCTGGCCAGACCAACCTATTGGCCCTCAACGCGACAATCGAGGCGGCGCGCGCCGGCGATGCCGGAAAAGGTTTTGCGGTGGTCGCGTCCGAAGTGAAAAATCTTGCCAATCAGACGGCCAATGCGACCGAGGAAATTTCCCAACAGGTGGCCGCGATCCAAGAAGTTACCAGCGATTCCGCGGAGGCCATCGAAACCATCAGCACAACGATAAACAACGTCAATGAGATCATGGGTAATATTGCCGCCGCCGTTGAGCAACAAGGCGCGGCAACCCAAGAAATCGCCCGCAACGTGGAGGAAGCGGCCACCGGGACTTCCGACGTGTCCACCAATATCCAAGGAGTCATGACGGCTTCCGATGAGACGCAACAAGCCGCGGCACAGGTCAAGGAAGCCTCGACCGAGCTTTCGCGGCACGCCGAAATGTTAACCGGCGAGGTCAGTCAATTCATATCTGAAGCCAACAAATTGATTTGATTTCACGCGCTCCTTGCCGGCCGCCATGGGTCCTGCAAGGCCCATCAAACCGATGATCGCGGCGATCGTTGTGAACCTCTTGTTATTGCATGGATAATTGTGCATCCTCCGGCGCTTTTTAGGGCAAATCGGCGGAACTGCAATGAGTAGGCGGATATATCTTTTTGACAGCACCCTTCGCGACGGCGCCCAGACCCAAGGGGTCGACTTCTCCGTCCGCGATAAAGCTGCCCTTGCGCGCGATCTCGATGACCTCGGCATCGACTATATCGAGGGCGGCATGCCGGGCGCAAATCCAACCGACGACGCCTTTTTTGGCGAGCCGCCGCAACTGAATAATGCGCGCCTGACCGCCTTTGGCATGACCCGGCGCGCCGGACGCTCGCTGGATAACGATCCAGCGCTGCGCGCGCTTTTGGACGCCAAGACACCGGTCGTATGCGTGGTAGGAAAAACATGGGATTTTCATGTGGATGTCGCGCTCGGCATCGAACGCGATGAAAACGTGGCGATGATAGGCGAATCCATTAGCCACCTGAACAACCATGTCGAAGAGGTTGCGTTCGACGCCGAACATTTTTTCGACGGCTATAAGGCGAACCCGAAATTTGCCATCGAATGTTTGCAAGCTGCATTGGACGGCGGCGCCCGCTGGATTGTCTTGTGCGATACAAACGGCGGCACCCTGCCCGATGAGATCGAAACAATTGTCACCGAAGTGATCGGTCATATTCCCGGCGAAAAACTAGGCATTCACTGCCATGACGATACCGGCAACGCCATCGCCAACAGCCTGGCCGCGGTGCGCGCCGGGGTCTGCCAGGTGCAAGGCACCCTAAACGGATTGGGCGAGCGTTGCGGCAACGCCAATCTGATTTCGCTGTTGCCCACATTAATGCTGAAAATGGGACTGGAAACGGGCGTCTCCAAGGACAGCCTGACCAGGCTGAGCCAGGTATCGCGCGCCCTCGACGAGCGCCTCAATCGCCAGCCCGACCGGGGTGCGCCCTATGTGGGCGAATCAGCCTTTGCCCACAAAGGAGGCCTGCACGTCTCGGCGGTGGAAAAAGATCCGCGCAGCTACGAACACGTAGAGCCCGATCTGGTCGGCAACCATCGCCGGATTGTGGTGTCGGATCAATCGGGCCGCTCCAACATTCTGGCCATGTTCCGCGACGTCGGCATCGAAATCGCCGCCGACGATCCGAAAGTAGCGGGGCTGGTGGAAGAGGTGAAAAAGCGGGAATTCGACGGCTACGCCTATGACGGCGCCGAAGCCAGCTTTGAATTGCTCGCCCGGCGTGCCCTGGAAACTGTGCCCGAATATTTTCGCCTCAACAGTTTCCGCGTTATCGACGAGCGCCGCTGGAACGCCAAGGGCGAGTTGATCACCCTTTCCGAAGCCACCATTAAGGCGGTCATGGGCGGCGAGCAATATATGATCGTCGGCGAAGGCAACGGGCCGGTCGATGCCCTCGACAGCGCCCTCCGCCAGGTCTTGCTGCCGGTCTATCCGCAACTGGCCGATGTGCGCTTGGTGGATTACAAGGTGCGCATCTTGACCCCGTCGGAAGCCACCGGCGCGATCACAAGGGTGATGATAGAAAGCGCCGATGCATCGGGCAAGAATTGGTCCACGGTCGGCGTTTCCACCAATATAATCGATGCATCTTACAATGCGCTGCGCGACGCCATTGTCTACAAGCTCTATAAAGAAGGCGTCGAAGCCGTTTCCTCCCGGGACGCCAAAGCGGCCGGCTAGCCGGTACCTGCGGCCGATATCCAATGGCGGGAACTGACCATAGACAATTTGATCCGGAGCAGCCCGATGGCGCCCGCACGGGCGGCCCGGCGATCATTCTGGTTGATCCCCAATTGGGCGAAAATATCGGCATGGTGGCCAGGGCGATGCTCAATTGCGGGCTGACCGATCTGCGCCTGGTGCGCCCCCGCGACGGCTGGCCGAACGAACGCGCGGTGGCCACCGCGTCGGGCGCCGACGTGGTCCTGGAAGCAGCGCAATTGTTCGACACTACCGAAGAATCCATTCATGATTTGAGCTTGGTGTTTGCCGCCAGCGCCCGTGACCGGGACATGATCAAGCAAAGCCACACCCCGGAACAGGCGGCCAAGGCGTTTCTGGGCGAGCCCAATTCCGGCGTGCTGTTCGGCGGCGAAGCGTGGGGCCTCAACAACGACGATATCGCGCTCGCCGAGCATGTAATTTACGTGCCCCTGAATCCCGGCTTTTCCTCGCTCAACCTCTCGCAGGCTGTGCTACTGGTCGCCTATGAATGGCACAAGACAGGCTGGGACGCCGGCTCGCCGGAACTGCGCATGGCCGGCACCCGCCAGGCCAACAAGAAAGAACTGATCGCCTTGTTCGAGCATCTGGAAGGCGCGCTTGATGCCTCCGGATTTATGCATATCCGCGAAAAGCGGAGCATCATGGTGCGCAATTTGCGCAATATGCTTGGCCGGGCGGAGCTGACCGAAAAAGAAGTGCGCATCCTGCGCGGCGTGGTCGCCAGCCTGGCCGCGCACAAACCGGACGACAAAAACTAACGCGCCGCCTGTTTCTTGGATTCGGCAACCGCCATCTTATCAACCCGCTCATTTTCCGGATGTCCGGCATGGGCTTTGACCCAGCGCCACTCGACCCGGTGCCCCGATGCCAGCGTGTCCAATTCGCGCCACTGATCGTGGTTGGGCCGCAAGCCGCCGCCTTTGACTTTGAAACCCTTGGCTTTCCATCCCGCCAGCCATAGCGACATGCCCTTTTGCACATATTGGCTGTCGGTGAAAACAATCACCTCGGACGGTTTTTTAAGCGCCTTCAGGCCCTGAATGACGGCTTCCAGCTCCATCCGATTGTTGGTGGTATCCGGCGCGCCGCCGGACAATTCGCACTCGGTGCCGCGCCAGCGCAAAATAGTGCCCCAGCCGCCGGGACCGGGATTGCCCGAGCAGGCGCCGTCGGTATAAATCTCGACAATGTGATCATCATTAGCCATACAGGCTTCTATCCGAAATGGCGCATAAGGCGCAACCTGCGGCGGGATTAGGGAAATCCGCCGTCACGGGTTGTCGTTTGTACCTATTGTTCGATTCCTCAAATCCGTTTAAATCTGGATTGATGCTCACGCTTAGAAAATCCAGAAACCGCCGCGCTGCAATCGGCGTTGCGGTGCTGCCGGGAATATTCGCGGCTGTATTGCTGTGGACGGCTGCGCCGGCACTGGCGGCGCGCGGCGATATTCCGGATGTCCGCGAAAACCTGTTCGGTAACCAGAATGAATTGATCCGCCGCGCCCAGGATTCGCTGCAACGCATGCGCATCTACCGGGGCCCGATCGATGGCCGGAAATCGAAACGGCTGACCGATGCAATCAAAATATACCAACGCTCCATCGGCCGCGAAGCCACCGGCGAGATCACCAAGGACCTGGTCGATAACATGGGCACCCAGAACAAGGTGGGCTCCATGCTCGGGCGTCTGCAGGATGTGCGCAAAGCCAAGATCGACGCCGCCCGCAAGGCCCTTTTAGGCGGCGACGCCACCAAGGGATTCATCGACGAAAAGGCTAAGCGCGAGGTTGCCGATCCAACCCGCGACGCGTCAGCCTGTTTTCAGGACCCGAGCGAAAGATGCCTGCTCCACGAAGCCGTCGAAAGCGCCAAGAGCGTCTTCAAGTTGGAATTGCGCGACTGGGCCTATGGCGAGATATTGGTCACCCAGGCCAAGGCCGGATTGCTGGCCGAAGCGGTATCGACCGTGCGCCGCATCGGCGATGCAAGGCTGATCATTGTCGCCCTTCGCGATATCGCCCGGGCGCAGGCCCGCGCAGGCCGCATCGAAGAATCCCTGGAAACCACGAAAATTATACCGACCGTATTCAAGCGCCTGGAAGCGCTGATCTCGGTTGCCGAAATTCAACAGGAAAAGAACGACAATGAGGGCGCCCGCAAGACAGCGCGCCAGGCCATTCAAATTGCCGCCGGGCTGGAGAGACCCTTGCAGCAGGTGACGGTTCTCACCCAGATGGCGGTGATCTTGGCGCGCGCCGGCGACGTCACCGGCTCCAACGCCGCCATCGGCAGCGCCGAGCAGATAATCAAGGGTGAAGATGGCGCCCCGGCCATGGGCGAGATTGAGCGCGGCGCCGCGCAACGGCATCTGGCCTCCGCCTATGCACAGATCGGTAGCCCCGATCAGGCCCTGCAGCTTTTGGAAAATGTGTCTGGTGATTATGACCGTGTGGCGGTCTTGATGAGCGTGGCGCGCGCGCAAGCCAACTCAGGCGAGACCGATGCCGCCCTGGATACCGCCGGGCGCATCGATACGGACCGCTATCAGGCGGTGATGATCGGCAAGATCGCTGCCGAGATCGCGCGCCAAGGCGAGACCGACAAGGCCTTCGCCTTGATCCGCTACGCCCTGTCGAAGACCGAGAATATCGATCTGCCTTACGCCAAATCCTACGCCACCGGTCAGATCGTGCTCTCCTTGATCGATATTAACGAGAAGCTGAAAGACGGCGCCTTCAAACGCACCATCGAAACCGCCGAGCGGATCGAAAACGACCGGCTGCGCGCTTATGCCCTTTGGTCCATAGCGCGCGCCCAATCCCGCCAGGGCTTTGAAGCCGATTCCCGCGACACCGCCGCCCTCGCCCGGCGCGCCACCGATAAAATCGGCTCGTCCCTAAGCCGCGTCTGGATGCTCAGCGACATCGCCGCCGAAACCATGCGCGCCGGCAACAAGAAACAGGCGCGGCGCAGCTTCGATCACGCTCTCTCCATCGCCAAGACTATCGACAACGGATGGGGCCGCGCGCGGGCGCTGGCGCGATTGGCCTCTGCCCTGCACGAAATCCAGTAAATTCCCCGCTTTCACCGAATTGGCAACGCCGTCTGCCCGGACGCGCCCTTGCCGCTTGGGGCGCCCTGATTTATTGTCGGCGCCCGCAAAAGAGAATCCGATGAGGAACGGAAAATGCGCCGCAAATTGACAATGGTACCATATAAAACGCCCGCCTTGCTGGCGCTTTGCGCGGCGGCGCTGTCGGCATGCGCCGCCGTCGATGCGGTTAATCCGTTCACCGATGCCGTGGTTGTGCCCGCTTGCCCCGAGGTCGGACTGCTCAAAGATGCAGATCATATGACCATGTTCGGCGACGGGCCGGGCCGCGATATTTCCGATGTGGTGTTCGAGAGCGAGATCAAAGGCTTCAAGGGCGAATGCGAATATGTGGGCGGCGCGCCCGACTACACCGAGGTGGTCCTGAATTTGCGCGTCAGCTTCGATCTGATCCTTGGCCCCGCCGCCCGCGGGCGCGATTACAAATTCGGCTATTTCGTCGCCATTCCCAGCTCCTTTCCGAGGAAGGACGGTAAGTCCAGTTTTTCGGCGATGGTGAACTTTCCACCCCGGCGCAACCGGGTGACCTTTACCGATGATCCCCTGGAAATTACCATCCCCTTGAGCGAAAGTCGCCGGGGTCCGGATACCAAGGTAGTCATCTCCTTTGCCCTGTCGCGGGATCAGTTGAATTTCAACCGGAGCAATTCCAAGACACGCCTCCGGAAGTGACCGGTAATGTCCGAAGCGCTGCAACGCACCCCGCTTTATGACCTGCACCTGGAACTGGGCGCCAAGATGGTGCCGTTTTCGGGCTATGAAATGCCGGTGCAATATGAAACCGGCATTCTGGCCGAACACCAATACGCCCGCGAAGGCGCCGTCCTGTTTGATGTCAGCCATATGGGCCAGGCCGAATTGCACGGCGCCGATGCGGCCGCCCGGTTTGAGACTTTGGTTCCGGGCGATATCACCGGACTGGGCCAGGGCCGCATCCGCTATACCCAACTGACCAACGATGCGGGCGGCATCATCGATGATCTGATGGTCACCCGGCGCGGCGATCAATTGTTCTTGGTGGTCAATGCCGGACAGAAGGAAATCGATTACCGCCATATTGGGTCGAGTTTGGGAGAGAATGTCCATTTGACAACCCTGGACACACGCGCCTTGATCGCCCTGCAGGGACCGATGGCCGCCGATGTGCTCGGCGCCCTGTGCGTGCAAGCGAAGGCGATGGCGTTCATGACCATGATCGATGCGGAGCTTGGCGGCGCCGACTGTTTTATATCCCGCTCCGGCTATACCGGCGAAGACGGCTTCGAAATCTCGGTGCCGGCGGATGAAGCCGCCAGCATCGCCAGGTTGCTTCTGGGCGCGGACCGGGTTCGCCCGGCCGGCCTCGGGGCCCGGGATTCGCTTCGCCTGGAAGCCGGACTTTGCCTCTATGGCCACGATATCGACGAAGCCACCTCGCCGGTGGAAGCCGGCCTCGCCTGGTCCATATCTAAGCGCCGGCGCGAAGAAGGCGGATTTCCGGGCGCCGGTGTTATCATGGATCAATTGCAGAATGGCGCGCCTCGAAAACGGGTGGGGCTTCGCCTGGCAGGCCGCGCCCCGGCCCGCGAAGGCGCCGTCATTGTCGATCAAGATGACCAACAAATTGGTGCCGTGACCTCCGGCGGCTTCGGCCCGGCGGCCGGGGTGGCCATCGCCATGGGCTATGTGAACCCGGACCACGTGGGCCTCGGAGAACAATTGGGGTTGATTGTTCGCGGCAAGCGTTTAGAAGCTGAAGTGGTTAAAATGCCTTTTGTTGCGCATCGCTATTTCAAAAATTGATGGGTTGGAATGTCAAATGGCTGAGATCAAATATACCGAAGAACACGAATGGATCATCGTCGAAGGCGATGTCGCCCAGATCGGCATCACCGTCTATGCCCAGGAACAATTGGGCGATGTGGTGTTTGTCGAACTGCCCGCCGTCGGCGCCGAGTTTACCAAGGACGATCAGGCGTCGGTGGTCGAATCGGTGAAAGCCGCGGCCGAGGTTTACGCCCCGTTCGACGGCGAGGTTGTTGAAGTTAATGACGCCCTCGAAGGTGATCCCGGACTGGTCAATACCGAGCCCGAGGGCGATGGCTGGTTTTTCAAACTTAAAGTGGCTGATCCAAGCCAGCTCGAAGACCTTTTGAGCGCCGAGGCCTATAAAGAATTCGTGGCGGGCCTGGGATAAGGAGATGCGGTATCTGCCGCTGAGCGAAGATGACCGCCGGCACATGCTGGCAGCCATCGGCGCGGACGGCATTGATGCCCTGTTTAAGGACGTGCCGGCATCGGCGTTGCTGGAAGACCAAATCGATCTGCCGCCCCACGCCGGAGAGATGCAGGTGGAAGCGGCCATCGAAGCGTTGGCGGCAAAAAATACCGGCGCAGCATCGGCGCCGTTTTTCATCGGCGCCGGCGCCTATCACCATCATATACCCGCCGCTGTCGATCATCTGGTGCAGCGCTCGGAGTTCCTCACCTCCTACACGCCCTATCAGCCGGAAGTCTCCCAAGGTACCCTACAGGCCTTATTCGAGTTCCAGACCCAGGTGGCGATGATCACCGCCATGGATGTGGCCAACGCGTCCCTCTATGACGGCGCCACCGCGTGCGCCGAAGCCGCCATGATGGCTTGCCGGGTGACGCGCCGCTCGAAAGTCATCCTGTCTGGAGGTTTGCATCCCCACTACCGGGACGTGACCCTGACCAACGCCCGCTTCCTCGGGCTGGAGATGGTGACGTCGGAGCCAGATGTGGACGGCACCGAAGAGCTGGCCGGGCGCATCGATGGTGGCACCGCCTGCGTGATTGTCCAGAACCCCAATTTCTTCGGCAATGTCAAAGACCTGGGCGCCCTGGCCGACGCCTGCCACGACGCCGGCGCGCTTCTGGTGGTGGTGGTGTCCGAGATTCTGTCCTTGGGCGCTCTTCGCCCGCCCGGCGAAATGGGCGCCGATATCGTCGCCGCCGAGGGTCAGTCTCTCGGCAACGCCATGAATTTCGGCGGCCCACATGTGGGCCTGTTCGCCGTCAACGAGCGCTTCATCCGCCAGATGCCGGGCCGCCTTGCGGGCCAGGCAGAAGACGTGGATGGCCGCCGGGGATGGGTGCTGACCCTTTCCACGCGCGAGCAGCATATCCGCCGGGAAAAGGCGACCAGCAATATCTGCACCAATTCCGGGCTCTGCGCCTTGGCCTTTTCGATCCATTTATCCCTGTTGGGCGATGCGGGGTTTCGCGGGCTGGCGCGGCTGAACCACGGACGCGCCGTGACCCTGGCCGATACGTTGGCCGAGGTTCCCGGCGCCGAGATCGTCAACCAGAGCTTTTTCAACGAATTCACCCTGCGCCTTGCCAAACCGGCGGCGGGCGTCGTGGACGCGCTGGGCAATGATGGCATCTTGGCTGGCGTGCCGGTGTCCCGGCTTTATCCGAGGCGGGATGATCTCGATGATTTGTTGCTGGTGGCGGCCACCGAATGCGTCAGCGATGACGACATCGGGCGCCTGGCCAAGGCATTGGAAGGCGCCCTCTAATGGCAACCGAGACCTTTACCGGCCACCGGGGCCTGGACATGGACGAGCCCCTGATATTCGAACAGGGCGCCGCCGGGATGAGCGGCGTCGACCTGCCGGGCGCTGGCGAATTTGAAGACCGACTGGGCGACGCTGGGCGGGAATCCGAAACCGGCCTGCCAGGTCTGTCGGAGCCGCAGGTGGTGCGCCATTACCTACGCCTCAGCCGCAACAATTACGCCATCGATGCTGGCATGTATCCGCTTGGCTCCTGCACCATGAAGCACAACCCCCGGCTCAACGAAAAGCTGGCGCGGCTGGCCGGCCTCGCCGATCTGCATCCCTTGCAGCCCTTAAGCACGGTGCAAGGCGCGCTGGCGCTGATCGATCAATGCGCCGACTGGCTGAAAACCCTCACCGGCATGGACGCCATTGCCATGTCGCCGGCGGCGGGCGCCCATGGCGAGCTATGCGGTCTGATGACCATCCGCGCCGCTTTGGAGGCGGGCGGCGATGGCCGGGCTATCGTGCTGGTACCGGAATCGGCGCACGGCACCAACCCGGCCAGCGCCCATATGTGCGGCTATAAGGTCGAGACAATACCCACCAACGGGCGCGGCCGCGTCGACTTCGGTGCGTTCAATGAACGGCTTGGGCCGGACGTGGCGGCAATCATGATCACCAACCCCAACACCTGCGGCCTGTTCGAGGACGAGATCATTGAAATCGCCGACGCTGCCCACGCCGCCGGCGCCTACGTCTATTGCGACGGCGCCAATTTCAACGCCATTGTCGGGCGCGTGCGGCCCGGCGATCTGGGCATCGACGCCATGCATCTCAATTTGCACAAAACTTTTTCGGCGCCCCATGGCGGCGGCGGGCCGGGCTCGGGCCCGGTGGTGTTGTCGGGCGCCCTGGCGCCCTTCGCGCCGGTGCCCTATGTGGTTTCTGCGGATGACGGATACGCGTTGGTGGAGAGCGCCGAAGCCTCGGACGCCAGCCCGTACGGGCGCATGAAGGGCTTCCACGGCCAGTTCGGCGTTTTCGTCCGCACCCTTAGCTATATGATGAGCATGGGCGCCGATGGCCTCGCCCAGGCCGCAAGTGACGCGGTGCTCAGCGCCAACTATATCCTGGCCGGGCTGTCGGACGATCTGACGCTGTCCTACGAAGGCCCCTGCATGCACGAGGTTCTGTTCGACGACCGCTTCCTGGCGGAAACCGAAGTGACCACCCTCGATTTCGCCAAAGCCATGATCGACGAGGGCGTGCATCCGATGACCATGTATTTTCCGCTGGTGGTGCACGGCGCGCTTTTGATGGAGCCCACCGAAACCGAAAGCCTGGCATCCCTCGATCAATATATCGGCATGGTGAAGTCGCTTGCCCGGCGCGCAAAACAAGGCGAAGTGGCGGCGTTCAAGGAAGCGCCGCGATTGGCGCCGCGCCGCCGCCTGGACGAGACCACAGCGGCGCGCAACCCGGTGCTGCGCTGGTTGCCAGGCGATAAAGCGGCGGCGGAGTAACGCGCCTTAAAGAAAGTTTTCGTCGTCGTTGCCGAACAGGCTGGCGACGTAGGACACTTCCGTGCGCAGGCCCTGGCGGGCGATGATTTTTTCCTGTGCGCCGGGCGGCAGATCGGTGAACGATATGACGCCCTTGTCCATCAAGATAGTGATCAAATCCTCGATAACCCGGGCCAGCGCCAGATCGGCGCGCAGCCATTCGTCGGCATCGATGATCGCGTTCGCATCGATGCCCAGATATACCAACAGCTCTGGATGGCCGTGCGGCAGCTCTTCGGTCGCCTCGCCCTCCGCATGGGCGAAAACCGCATCGATGACGCCGTCTGCGTCGCGTCTGACAAAGGGCATGGCCTGTGCTCCGAGCTGGTAGAAGACCAGCATAATTGAAAAGGTTGGTTTGCGCCAACCAGTTGTACTATTTTCCCTCGCGCAGCCAGGCAAACATGATGCCGCCCGCCGCCAGCAGCAGGAACAAAAGCGCCGGCAATAGCGGGATTTGGCGGACGCCGGTAACCACGTAGGAGCCGTTGCGGACCAGCCCGAACCAGCCGCGCCCGGCCCCGCCCCGGCCCGGCTTGGTGCGCCGGATACCGGGCAGGCCGTCGCTGATCCAGGCGATACCGCCGCCATTGGCCTTGACCACCGATGCCAGCAATTGGGGCGTGGCACGCAAATCCGACAGTTCCGGCGGATTGAGTTGGCCCACCGCCGCCATGGTGTGGCGGCGCCCGTCGGCGATGCGGTAGAGCCCGGTTTCCTTGGCGGTGATAGTGGTTTTGGCGCCGCCCCGGTTGTCCGGCGTCAGGGTCACGGTTTCGGTGGCGCCCGATGGCGCAGTGACCGTCACCGGCGGAATATCGGGGTCCAGACTGCGCCGTTCGATGGTCAGTTGCCTGGCATCAACGGTGGCGCGCAAATCCTCTTCCTCCAGGTCCGGCTCCTTCATCAGCCAATGGGCCAGACGGCGCATCAACTCGGCGTGCGGGCCGCCGCCGTCATGGCCACGCGCCCAAAGCCAGACATGATCGGACAGGAACTGGGCGACCCGGCCCTTGCCGAAACGATCGAGGATCAGCAACGGCTTGCCGTCGGCGCCGGAAAGAACGGTATTGCCGCGCAACGCCCTGGCATCCACCTGGCGGAACCAGCGGCCCCATTCGGGGGTTTTGCCATCCTTGGTTTGCAGGCTGGAAGTAACCGGATGGCGGCGGCCCTTGTCGGTCAGTTGGGCGCGGAACGGCGTCTGAATCACCGGGCCCGACGGCTCGCCAGGCATGATGCGCCCGAGCGGCGTATGGAACATGGATCGCACCCCGGCGAAATCGGGCCCGACGGCGGCCAGCACGGCGCCGCCCTTGTCCACATAGCGGGCGATATTCTGGAAATAGTTGGGCGGCAGCACAAAGCGCACCACATAGCGGTCAAAGACGATCAGATCGAACTCGTGCAGCTTGACCTCGAACAATTCGCGGATCGGGAAGGAGATCAGCGCCAATTCGTTGAGCGGCGTGAAGTCGTTTTTTTCCGGCGGACGCAAAATGGTGAAATGCACCAGATCCACCGACGGATCGGATTTCAAGAGATTGCGCCACGCGCGCTCGCCAAGATGCGGCTGGCCGGACACCAGCAATACCCGCAAGCGATCGCGGACGCCGTTGATGGACACCACGGCGCGGTTGTTGATCGGCGACATCTCGCCTCCCATTTCCTGGGCTTCCAGCTCGATAATGGTGGGCCCGCCATGTTCGATGGGGATATCCACCTCGCCGGTGCGGCCGACGGGGAGGCTCCTAGTGATCGCCTCGCCGCCATCGATGCGGATGGTCACCGCCGCCGATGACGCCGACTTTTTCGGGTTGTCCTGGATCCGGAGGCGCAGCTTGACCGACTTGCCGACGATGCCGAAGGCCGGTGCCTGCTCGACCACCAGGCGGCGGTCGCGCTCGCCCTTATTGCCGGTCAGCAGCACATGCAGCGGCGCCCCATAGATGCCGGGCTTGGCGGCGTTCTCTTCGATGGAATTGCGGCCGATCTTGGGCACATCGTGGACCTGGCCGTCGGTGAGCAACACGGCGCCGGCGAAGCGGCCCTTGGGGATATCGGCGACCGCCCGATCCAGCTCGCCGAACATCTCGGTGCCGTCCTTGGTTTCCTTGCCACGCACCACCTTGATACGCAAATCTTTGAAATTACCGAGGGTGGCGGTCAGCTCCTTGAGGGCGCTGGCCAGTTGGACGCGCCGCTCACCGGTGTTCTGGCTGGAGGATTCGTCGACCATCACCAGCGCCAGGTCGGGCTGGCTGCGCCGATTTTCCGCCTCCAAATGCGGATTGAGGAGAGCCAGTGCCAAAATGCCAAGTGCGAACAGGCGCAACAGACTGCCGCGCGCCCGGCGAAAGACGCCGAACGCCAGCAACACAACGCCGATGGCGGCAGCGGCGGCGACAAGGCGCCAATCGATCAGCGGCGCAAAGCCGATACCGGTAAAGCCAATCATTGCCCCAGCCTTTCCAGGATCGCTGGCAGATGCACCTGATCGGCCTTATAATTGCCGGTCAGCACATACATGATCATGTTGATGCCGAACCGGTAGGCCATTTCCCGTTGCCGGTTGCCGCCAGGGGTCACCGGATAGATCGGTTTGCGCGCCGCATCGATGGCCCAGGCGCTGGCCCAATCGTGGGAGCCGACGATAATCGGCGACACGCCGTCATTGGCGGCTCCTTTGCGCGCCACCCAAAGCTGGCCACCGGCCCAGCGCCCGGGAAACTCGCGGAGCAGATAATAGGATTTGGTCAGCACATGGTCGCGGGGAATGGTCTCCATCGCCGGCGCGTCGATGGAACGGGCAATCTCTTCCAGCCGATTGGCGCCGATGCCGGTGCCCGATTGATCGCGGGTGTCAAAAAATATGGTGCCGCCGGATTTCATGTATTTGTTGAGACGCTCGCCGGTTGCCGAGGAAATCGCCGGCGCGTCCTCGGTGATCGGCCAATAGATGAGCGGATAAAAGCTCAAATCATCCCTGGCCGGATCGATGGCGGCAGGCGCGCCCATTTCGGCCGCCGTCCTGGCATTGGCGATTAAGGCGAGGCCGCGGAGGCCGTCGCGGCTGGCGCCATCGACGCTTGTATCGCCAGTGCGCACATAGGCAATGCGCACGCTCAACGCCGAGGCGAAGGCGCTGGTATTGGCCGGCGCCGTCTGGGTTGGCGATTGGGCGGCTACGGGCGCGATTAGGCCCATCGTGATACCCGCCGCCAACGCAAGCCCGGCCACTGCCCGGCGGCGGGCGAAAAAGCCGCGCAAGGCAAAACTGGCGACAATATCGGCGAGGGCCAGCAATAATGCGGCGGCCAGCAAGGGCCCGCGAAAATCCCGCTCCCGGGTTGCCTGATAGGTGCCCAAGGTGACGCCGCCGCCAGGATTGCCGAGGGGCTTCAATGCCGCCAGTTTGGGCGAGAGGTTAAAGGCGCGCCGCGCCGCCTCGTCGCCGTAAAAGCCGGGCGGATGATCGGGGCCGGGCATGGCGGCATCGATGCGGTTTGCCTTGATAGCGCGCGCCCCGGTGCGCGCCGGGCCCAATGTGCCGAAGCCATCGATGGTGCGCACCGGCGGCAACAGGCGGTCATCGGCGCCGCCGCCGACGCCGCGCGACAGGCGTACCAGATTTTGCAGCATGCCG
>Ga0209362_1000361_pt1 | contig 40970 bp, 33 predicted proteins | sample SaaInlV_165m_DNA_FD_184680 | JGI IMG/M metagenome (GOLD analysis project Ga0209362, IMG submission 184680) | Marine microbial communities from expanding oxygen minimum zones in the Saanich Inlet - Saanich Inlet SI037_S3LV_110m_DNA (SPAdes)... | ecosystem: Environmental > Aquatic > Marine >... | reverse complement strand
ATCTAAGATAGGTGATGATAATATTTCGCTTGGAGTAAGAGAAAATTCTTCAATAAATTCAATATCCAAACCAACAATAAGTGATACTACTCAAATCAAGAGTGCAACATATAATGATTATGTTATGATATCAGATGATATTAAACACAAAGATAGTTATATTTATATGGGACAATCTCTAGTGGATGATAATAATATTGAATATGATATACCTAAATTTTGGGAAAAAACCTTTTATAATAAAAAATACATTGTTGGTATGTGGTGTAGTAATAAAAAAATAGATACTGGAATACATTATGATATTACACATAACTTACTTCATGTCATAACTGGTAAAAAAACTGTGTATCTTTATCCACCATCTGAAAAGAAAAATTTATACATAAAAGAGATGTTACGGACAACAAAAGAAGGAATTGTAATAAGAAAATAAAAAAATCCCTATTTTATTGATTTTTTTTATATTGAATGCAAATTATTTTAGCAAAATAATTTGAATTGTTACTGAAATTGGTTTGAAAAATTACTTAAAAAAATGTGTTGTGTAATGTTAAGGGAAATGATGAATATTTTTGTGAAAACATTGACCGGTAAAACAATTACACTTGAAGTCGAGAGTACAGATACAGTTGAAACGATAAAAACTAAGATTCAGGATAAAGAAGGAATTCCTCCTGATCAACAACGACTGATTTTTGCAGGAAAACAACTTGAGGATGGTCGCACTTTGGCGGATTATAACATCCAAAAAGAGAGCACCTTAACTATGTAGGGTGAGTCAGTTAGGCAATGAACTGGCTAGTGCTTGATCTCAATCAAGTGCAACATACCTTGAAGCGGGAAACCCCTAAAGCTTTTACTACCACTTTATTTTGGAAACGAGATAAAGGAACACAGGTAATTCCTGTTCCCAATGGTAACAAGGTAAAAGATGAAGATTTAATTCTAAAATGGGCAATCCGCAGTGTGACTTCCTAAGTGTGTTATTGATTAGCATATGGAAGCCCTTCAACGACTGAACGGGTATGGGTTTGAGAGTCTAATCAACTCGATGATAATCTAAGATACAGTCTAGTCCTGAATGGAAACATCAGGTGACCAAACGTACATTTGGTCCTCAGATTACGAGGTGGGAGGTAAATAGATATAGAGTCAATCTAAAAATAAATAAATAAAAGTAACAAATTATTTTTAATAAATGATATTATTTAAAATTGAAATTAATATCATTAAATAATATCCTTACATAATAATGGAACCACCGATTGATTTATCATATTTAAAATATTATGATAAAGGATTAGTAAATCCAAATGGTAAAAACAATGGATTTATAGGTACTAAAAATGATAATATAGGTGAGATGTTTGATGTATATTGTGTAGCAAATGATATAAAACCATTAGCGGCATTAGATTTTAGTGCGTATGGTATAAGAAAATTTCGAAAAATGGATAAAGATTTAATAAATAAAGTAATCGAATATAGCAATAATAAAGGTGTTAAAATTATACATAAAAAGACAAAAGGAGGACATTATCTTAAATCGGTATTTTATCTACCCAAAAACGAAAAAAATGCGTTAAAATTAATGGGAATATTATGGAATGAAGATAAATATATGCTTCATCCAGTTACATATCAATATATTATTGGAAAACTATTCGGTTATAAAAATAAAAATATTAAATTCTTTATCGAAAAAAATTATAATAATGGAATTCTTATTGATGATGGAGATTGGACAAAATATAAAAAACAATTTAATGAAGATATCGAAACTATTAATTTTAAATTGGATGATTTTAAAAAAGAAGATAAAATAGTTAAATTAGATAAGATTAAAAAAATATAGAACAATAAAATATCCAAAAATCATATAAAGATAACTACACACTATAATACTGATAAAACCCTATTTTATAATAGGTCATAATATGTTCGGTGGTTTCCCAATCATATTATGTTGTTCTTCGTCTTTAGTTCGTCTTTAGTTCGTCTTTAGTTCGTCATAACTTCATTCCTAGTTTAAATTAATCAACAAAAACTTCTCCAAGTTCGTCATAAAATCCGATAAGAATATCATTTTTACTATATATATTTTGATATCTATCCTCTTGCATATTATTTTTATAATTTTTAACTACTACTAATTCACAAGATTCAGGAATATCAAGAAGGTTTTTTCTAATTTCCGAATAATCCAAATCTTTCTCTTTACATAATTCATAAACAAATCTACGTGCTACAATAGTATATTTTTTATTTATATACATATTAATGTAACACTGTATGTCATAATTCATACACTGTTACATAAATTTATAAATATTCTCTTAAGTATAAGTTTAAAAACTTAGAATAATTTTTTGTTAACATCGCCCAATAATCTATTCTTACTATCATATGTTCTATAGCATAAAGCATTTGGTTGAACAATTACTATTTTAGCAATTCCTTCATCAACCTTTACATAACCTTTTTTCCTTCTATTAGTCCAATATATCATATATGTTCGATCACATTTTTCTGGAACGCCACGTATAACATATGAAATTACCTTGCGTGATTTTGTCTTATTTATACTTTTACTATTAAATTCTCGGTTAGAATCAGGTCTTCTAAAATAATTATTCGGCATCGACATATATTTATCTGCTCCATTACCACATCCACAATCACCGCCACTTCCTCCGCCTCCACTATATCCACCTCCACCTCCACCTCCACCTCCATCACCACTTCCCATTTCAGGAGTTCTTCCTCCACGAACATACGAATAATTATCAAAACTTAATCCTAATTGATTATTTCTAGGTTGAGTATTATAACCAATATCACCACTATATGGGACACCGCCATCTTCATGTACAAAATATGCGTTATTGACTGAAGCACCAAAATTATTCGGTGTTCCAAACTCAATTCTTGAATCAATATCATTTCCTAATAAACTTGCATCATTTGAAATGGGAGAACCAATTGTTGACCATGCCATTACTTATGCATAGGAAATTAATTTATACAACAGCTCTTCCTTTGTTTTTTTCCCAATCTCTATTTTTTCGGTCAACATTTTTATTTCTGTCATTTACAGCACTTATTATTATGGGTTCTAAACCAGAACCTTTCATATTATATTCCATTGACATCATATCTTTTGGAAAACAAGTTCCTCCAAATCCACGTTCACCATCAGGACCTGGGACATATGTATGAGAATCTCCTATTCTTTTGTCAAAAGAAACAAATTCACGGATAATATTATAATTTGCACCTATTTTTGAACAATAATCATATAATTCGTTAAAAAAAGAAACTTTTACAGCAAGAAAACAATTTCTAGATAATTTAGTTATTTCAGCTTCCAAGTTAGAAATAACATTCATATCAGTATTAACTATATTCCCATTTTCTTTGGCACTTAATAATAATCTTCTAATATTAATTACAACATTATCATTTTCAACATTAGTTACATTTATTGGAACACCTAATATCCATTTTGAGGTATTCCTAACATCATCTTCCCAATGCATTTCCCTTAAAAATTCCGGCATAAAATAGCAATTATATGAATCGCTAAAACCCGGTGGAATAGTTGAACGGATTATAATATTATTTTGACCTATATTTTTTAATTTTGGAATAATATTATCTAAAATTTTTGTCGAACAACTTCCATCCTTATTTGCTGGTGTAGGAACACAAATAAAAACAATATCGCATTTTTTCAAATCATCAAATTTGATATTATTTGGTATACATTTATCTCTTATAGAATCATATACAATAAGTTCTACCATCATATTCCCAAAAATCTGGGTTGCTTTTCCAACAAACCCATTTCCAACTATACCAACACGAATTTTCTCAACCATAATAATTATTTATTTAACAATCTTCTTTAAGTTTTCTTAATTATTAGAAAATCGGTGGTATTAAATGTGTAAATATTTGTTGTGTTTGATTATTATATAATCTGCGACATATATCTGTAAATTCTAAAAATAAATGTCTAGGAAGTTTGTCTCTTGAAAATCTATATAATTTATTTATAGTTCCTCTTTCTCTATCTATATTTTCATAACCAATTAATTCATAATGACCAGTTCCATATGTACCATCCCATAATATAATTATATAATCTCTACCTGGGAATGTTTGATAACATTGAACATTTCCTCTGTCTTCGTCTCTTTTTTTTATAACAACAATAATATTTATTTGATAAATAGTAGAAATCATTTTAATATCATCGTCTGTTGCCCAATGTACTCTATCGTCTATTTTTTTAATAAAAGTTTGGAAATCCACCAAGTTTTTAATATTTTTATAAAATTTTACTATAGATCTATTTCTTCGCAGATTTTCTTGATATTGTTTTTTTATATATTTCCATCCAGATAATCTAACATCTTCTGGTGGTATAAAGTGTTCAATATTGTTTGCGAGAGAAATTCTGACATTTTGAATACTTGAATCCATTGCTATAGCGAATGCATCAAAGAAACAATTACCATCGGTAACAGTATTTTGTATAAACCATTGATTTGAATCATCATTAAATAAATTTTTAAAATGTCTATATTTTTCTTTATTTTGTATTCTATGTATATAATTTAAACCTAAATGCGGTAATAAATGTGGTGAAGTATTTAATGTTCTACTGACTTTATCTTTAGATTTTCCTTTTCCAGTTATATTTTTTGAATTAATTTTTTTTGTATTAGAATTTTTGATAATGTTATTTGTATTATTAAGTGAAATATCTAATGATACATTATTTGATGGTGATGATAACCAGTATGTACCAGTTTTATAGTTTATAGAATACATATTATTTATTACATCATTAATATTACTCTTAATAATTAATTCTTTTTTAGGTTGAGTTGTTACATATTGATTTGGGTTAACAACATAGTTTAGTACTCCATTTAATATATTATTTTGAACATTTTTATTGTAGATGATTTCCATTGTTAATCTCTCTAAAAGATTTCTAGCATCATATTCATTTTTAATTGCTAATTTACATTTCCCACTTGGTGTTAAATTTTTTGATGATGTAACTGATGATGTAATTGATGATACAATTGGACTAGGTGTATTACGATTACTCGAATTTATTTGTACACTTTGTTCACGTGGTTCTTGTTTTCTTTGTGAATCTCTTTGTACACTTTGTACACTTTGTCTACGTTGTACACTTTGTACACGTTGGACACTTTGTTTGTGTTTTCTTTGTGAATCTCTTTGTTGTACACGTTGTACACGTTGGACACGTTGGATACTTTGTTTGTGTTTTCTTTGTGAATCTCTTTGTACGCGTTGTTCTTGTTTTCTTTGAGAACTTCTTTGTTGTACACTTTGTTCTTTGCTATAATTTGGATTAGTTATACAACGACCAGTTTTTACATTAATCATACATCGTGGATCAATGCTGTTATCTTTATCATTTTTTCTACATCTTCCAGTTCCTTCATTAAAAATACAACCGTGTTTATTTGCACCCCCAAATTGGTTTCCAAAATATGTATTATTTGAATTTTTATCTGATTTTTTAACTATACAATGTGAGTCTTGTATACATTTATTAGTATTTAATTTATTACAATATTGTCTAGCAGCTGGTATTATATTATTGTAAGACATACTCGTATAATTCCCAATATGAATAAGTTTTCGCATTACACCATGTAAAGTTCTTCTAATATTATTTTCTATCTTTTTATTTTGTTTAATTTTTGTTTTGTTAATATTCTTAACACTGTCATTAATAAAATTTCTAATATTTCTATTTTTATTAAGATAATAAGTTAATTCAAATAAAAGACGATTGTATACTTCATTATCATATTTCATTTTCCATAATTCACCATCAACTACTTCTTCAATAATAGGTTGTGTTAAAATTAATTTATCAATATTCTTATCATATCTTATTTTTGAAACTGCAACACCATCTACGTCGTCATTATATTTTTCAGGATTAATATTAATTATATCACCCGTGTCAGATAAAACGCTTACAATATGATTATTTGTGTTTAAGTATTTGAATATAATCTTACCAAATTTAAATTTGTCTGTTAATGCATTTACCAAAAACTCGTTTTGATTTATAATAAATGATTTATAATCCAACAAAATATCATCAACCAATATCTTATTATTAATGTTTCTATCCTCGTGTTTAATAGGTCCTTGACGTTCAAAGAATAATATTGCATTTCCTCTATATTTTGTATAATTAGTTTTTGATTGTAATCTTATATCAATAAGGATACCAAACGCTTTATTATTAGAATCAACTAATTGACCTAAAATATTTATATGTGGTGGTTTTGGTAATTTTTCTTGTAAATATTTAATTATTTCATTAAATTTAGGAGGTTTAACTATATTAATTGGTAATCCAATATTTCTAGTTTTTTCAATATCAAAATTTTCGAATGTCATTGACTTAATATTTTTGTTAAATACGTTTATTAATTTGTTTATTTTAAAATTTAAAATACTAGAAATATCTTTATGTACTAAAATTGGTTCATAAATATTTCCTAATTTCATAATAAGTATTGTTTTCTTTGTTTTTTCATAAATGTTTGTAATGTTTTCACCGTATGGAAATAATAAATCAACTTTTTTATCATCGTCAGATGTTTCCATTTCAGTTTTTAAAATAATGATATTAACACCATCTTTGTGAAGAATATTTTTTCTACTTATATAATCCCATAAAACAATCTCATTTAGATTTTCATTTTTTTGTATAAAATTTTTAAAATTTTGTCTTGCATAACGTAAATCAATATTTTTGTCATCTGTTATATTATCATTTTTAAACATATTATATATTTCACCATTTTTTAAACTTAAAAAGAAATCATCATCATCAAGATTTAGATGTGTTCTAAGGTTTTTAATTATTTTATCAAAATTTTTTGTCTCATTTATTGCTTCAATAACTGAACCTAAAAATGTTTTATCCTTAACACCATATCTAAATACAGTTTTTTTATTTATCAATCTTTGTTGTTGTGGTATATTAATATATTCTTGGATTAATTCAGAATAATTTGATAGAAAATTATATACATTAAATGGTAGTTTTCTATATCTACCCATCGGAGTTATATCATACGAATTATTCATAAGATGTGTCTGTTGTATTTCAGTTTTATCAAATCTAACATTTTTACATTTATCGATTATACTCGTTTCGCCTTTTTTATTTAACGATGACGCAAAACAACAAGGAGAACATATCCTATGACCTTTATCATATGCTTGTTTTATTTGGGTATATTTATTTTTATTTTCTGCTAACCATTTTTTAGCATCATCGATATTTGGATTTTTAGCACCTAAATATTCAGGTTTTACTAAATCTATCATACCAGGATATATTGAATTTTTTTCAAGTTTAGACATATCTTTTTGATTTTTAATAGGATCCCAAAAATTTTTATGTCCTATATTTGGATTTTCCCAACTTATGAGAGAATTTAGTTTGCCGTCTCCAATAGTTCTATTTTTATTTGATTGATCACCCACACCTATATCTAATGGTTGAGAAAAACGGCCGTTATCTAATGGAGCACCATTTGCTGTTTGTTTTATTTGTATTGTCTCATCATAACAATATGGACATATTGCTCTTTTAACTGCTTCAATACTACTTTCTTCTTTGCTGTATGTTTTAAAATAATTTGAAGTTTTTGGTATATTACTATCTTTAATTTGTTCATTAGTAAAAGAACGTTCACATCTAGGACACCATATTATAGGACAAGTATAATATAATCCTCTGTATTCCAATACTTTATCATCTTTATTATAAACATCTTTCATATCTTTCATACTTTTTTCAGTTCTAGGATTTTTTGTATATACAACTGGAACACGAAATTTATTACATCCACGTGAATATAAACCTTTGGGTTGTTCCATATCATTTTTGTAAAAATCGAATTTAGAATGGTCTGTTGAACTAGGTATAATTAATGTTGAATACTTACTATGTATTTTATCGCCGGTTGTTTTTAAAGATGATATTGTATTAGACCACGAATAGTATTGTTTATCGATTATTTCTGGAGGAGGAGTTGAAATATAATCCATTAAAGATATTCTTTCCGAACGACTTGGTGGAATACTATTTTTCAGAGGAACTGATGCATAAAATGGTATAGTTTTATATGCATTAATAATTTCAATATAGGATTGTTTTATATTTTGACTATTAGATGAAGAAACTTGTGTATTAGAACCTATCACACTCCTATTACTATTACCATTACTATTACCATTACTATTATTGGATACTGAAGAAAATTGTTGATCTGACGATGAAGAATCTGACTTATTACTATGTTTATATATTGAACCAATTACAAATTTAATTACGTTTGATAATTCCAACATATTTGAAACAGAATTAATTACAATTTTATAAAATTTATCATTTGGGTTATCTTTTTTAATTCTAATCCGTGGCGAATTTAAATTTAATTCATAATTTGGATCAATATTATTCTTTGAAATTTCACTTGGTTTATTTAATTTTGCTAATAAAACTTGATAATCGTAGTGACTATATGAACTTGAACGTTTATAAATAAATTTATATGAATTAATATTATTTGGGTCATTTAATACATGAGTATTATATGATAATAAATACTTGTTTAATCCTATATTCTTATTATCTAATTCAATCATTAAATTAAATTCTGATTGATTAAAACTTATATTATTATATTTTTTTGAATTTATATTTGATAAAATATTGATATTTGATATACTTATATTACCTGATGTATTTGGAAGACTATAATCATATTCATTCCATTTATTTATGATAGAATTTAGAATATTAAGTTTGTCTTGTACCTCATCAAATAATGTTTGTTGAAATTTTATAAGTACAGTTCCATCTGAATAAACATAAACAAAAGAAAATCTATTATCATTATTTAATATAAGCATAATTGAATGTTCTTGTTTCATTTTTTTTAATTCGCTCATGTGTTGTACCGAGTTTGCGATCCATCTTTCAACAGTTTCTTTAGTAAACTTTTGATTTAAATTATTTAAAAGTTTATATATAGGTTGAACTTCTTTTGGGTTAATATAAGAAATCATTGGTATATAATTATTTAAGACTGTTATATTGAAAAGCATTTTAAGATTTACAAAATTTTTATCACCTCCTTTTATTGCCAAAACCAAACTATTTATTAATAATATCATTGAATTGGGATCAGTATATGTTCTTTTCCATTCTATAACACCACTTGTAATATTTTTAATATTATCATTAATATTATTTATTATTTTTGGTATTCGAGATTTTTTAGACATTGTCGATATTTTCAACGATTTAACGGACTGTATTTTAATCCATAATTTTTTAATAAACGTTAAAATTTTTTCTTCTTCACTCTTTTTTTTCATCACTAAAACATCATATATATTCTTAGCATTTATTACATATATGTCTGAATGGTTTAAATCTAATGCATCAGATAGATACATTTGCAATAAATTATTTTCTCTATTTACTGGAATGTCTTTTACATTAGAGATTTTATTAAAATATGATGGATTAAGATTAAATTCATCGAAGTATATAGAATATATATGTTCATCAAATCCTAACGGATATACAAATGTATCTTTTGGTAAATTACTTCCACCTTTTTGTGATTTTTGCATAATAAATGCCATAATTTCTTGTGTTAAAAAATCTATATAACTATAAACATCGGATATTTCATAATCTAAAAGAGTTTTAATAACACGATCAGGAATTTTTTCTATATTTATACGTAAATTATAATTTGAATAAATTTGTTCACTTATAAAACGCAGTAAAACTTGTAATTGTTTTTTACGGTTAGATGGTTCAGTCCAATCTTGATTCTTGTTTGTAAATTCTATGATTTTATGTGTAATATAATCTGGGTCAATATTTACACTTTGAGAACCAGATTGTGAACTTTGAGAACCAGATTGTTCACTTATAGAACCAGATTGTGAACTTTGAGAACCAGATTGTGAATTTTTAGAACCGGATAATGCACTTATAGAACTTAATTGTGAATTTTTAGAACCAGATTGTGAATTTTTAGAACCGGATAATGCACTTTTAGAACTTAATTGTGCACTTAAAGAACCAGGTAATACACTTTGAGAACCAGATTGTGAATTTTTAGAACCAGGTAATACACTTTGAGAACTTCTTTGTGCACTTATAGAACCAGGTAATACACTTTGAGAACTTCTTTGTGCACTTATAGAACTTAATTGTGAATTTTTAGAACTTTTTTGTGCACTTTGAGAACTTCTTTGTGCACTTATAGAACTTAATTGTGAATTTTTAGAACTTTTTTGTGCACTTTGAGAATCTAACTGTAAACTAACTACATTAGATGTATCATAAAATTTTTTCATATATAAATATTGAAAATTAGGATGTATATTTGTTTTTTCATAAATTTTATTTTTAATAGTTTCTATACTATCATCTGGGTATATACACATTACATATTTGACAATATCATAATCATTTAACGATGTATAATTTTTAATAATTATATTTGTTTTTTCAACACTTTCAATTTCTAATAAATTTTCATTCAATGTATCACCTTTAGATTTATTTTGTTCTATACAAACCATTGAATACCTATTATATTATAATATTATAATATAAAAATATATTAATAAAAAATAAAAACTTATATTTCATATGGTGAGCGTGTTATATCTACACCACAATATTTGACTGGTTTTGATTTAAAATTTTGATATTTATATATACCAGCTTCAATACTATTTTTTAAAATAAATTTAAAATTTTGCCAAAATTCAGTTTTATGTCCCCACCCTTTTGACATTATATGTGCAAGTTCATGTAACGCAACAAATGTTAACGTATTTTCATCTTCTAAATTATTATCTTTATTTTTTGATCTAATACAGAATATTACTTTTTCGCCCTTATTTACTGAAAATGAAGTTTGTTTACTATCTGGTTCAGATTCATAAATACTATCCGGCATATATTTTTGTATAATCCTTATACTTGATTTATCATTTGGATATTTTTTATATAAAAATATAGATAATTTCATTAATTTCGATCTAATTTTTGCAAGCATATTTGCTGCTTCTAATTTATCCGGACGATTTTGAACTTTATAAACCATACCATCTACCGACGATTTTACCCAAACTAAATCACGTTCTTTTGAATTAAGATAAACCTTTGCAATATAAAGAATAAATATTATTAAAATCGAATAGAAAATATAATTAACTATACTATTATTCATATATCTTATTTTATAAATATATTTTTTTTCTACTTTAAGGTTTGTTGTTATATTTAAATAGAATATGAATAATAATTCAAATATTTTTGAACCCACCCAAGATTTAATTTTTCAACCAATTGAGTGGATAAGTTCTAATAATGTTTATAATTCTATATATGATTCACATCCAATTAATTCTAAAAAGAAGATGTTTCTTATGAGAGTTTTCGGTGTTACAGAAAAAGGAACATCTGTTTCCGTAATGATAACTGGATATAAACCATATTTTTATATTAGTATACCAAAAGATGTGTCTGGTAAAACAGTTTTTCGAGAAATAAAAAGAAAAATAGAAAATAGTGAATCTCCTTATTATGCTGATAGTATGATTGATTATAGTGTAACTAATTATAATTCGCTATATGGTTTCTCAAATAAAGTAAAACGAAGTTTTTTAAGAATAGTTTTTAATAATTCGATTTCAATGTCGTGTGTTATCAAAATTTTGACAGGAACTGTTAGAGAAAATGGAACTGTTACAACTATACCTTTCAGAATAAATGATAAAAGTATTAGACTCGAGTTATTTGAATCAAATTTAGATCCTATGTTAAGATTTTTTCATATTATGAAAATAAAACCTCATGGATGGTTAAAATTAGATGCGGGTTCATATGTAATCCCAGATCATGATTTATCAACATGTCAAATTGATGCTGTTGCAGATTGGACATCGATTAAACCGACGGAAATTAGCAAAATGGCACCTTTTAATATAGCCTGTTTTGATATAGAATGTTCAAGTGAAGATGGCAGTTTTCCTCAATATAATAGAAAAAATGACAAGGTTATTCAAATTGGAACAACAATTCATAAATATGGAGAAAGAGAATGTTATTTAAGACATATTGTAACATTGAAAGATTGTAATCCTATCAAAGGAACAGTTGTTGAAACATATTCGGACGAAGCTAGGTTACTTATAGGTTGGGCCAATTTTGTTCATTCACTTGATCCTGATATTCTAGCAGGATACAATATATATGGTTTTGATATGGAATATATGTACCGTAGAGCTGAATATGTTGGTTGTGAAGATATATTTAATGAATTATTAACTCGTATTCCAAATGAACCTGCATCTTATTATGAAAAAAAACTATCATCAAGTGGTTTGGGGGATAATGAATTAAAAATAATAAAAATTCCTGGACGTCTAGCAATGGATATATTTAAAGTGATTCAACCAGAATATAAACTGGACCAATATACTTTGAATTTTGTTTCAAATTACTTTTTAAAAGATAAAAAAGAAGATTTGAGTCCTCAAGAACTTTTTAGTAATTTTAAAAAAGGAACTCCAAGTGATATATGTGAAATTGCAACATATTGTGTTCAAGATTGTGTATTGTGTAACAAATTGATCCAAAAACTTGACTTAGTTGCTGGTAAAATGGCATTATCTAATGTATGTCATATACCTCTTTCATATTTATTACTTAGAGGACAAGGAATTAGGAGTCATAGTCTTGTCGCACATGAATGTAGATTAGTAAATACTCTTATTCCAACTTTAAAGAAACCATCGGTTAGTGAATCATTTGAAGGTGCAGTTGTATTACCTCCTATCAGAGGAGTTTATCTTGAAGATCCTATACCTGTTCTAGATTTTGCATCACTGTATCCAAGTTCACTAATTAGTGAAAATTTATCCCACGATACTATTGTCTTGAATCAGGAATCAAATAATATCATAAATATTGATTATCTCGATATATCATATGATGTATTTACTGGTATTGGTGATGAAAAAGTAAAAGTTGGTGTTAAAACATGTCGTTTTTCACAAAAATATGAAGGTATTATTCCAATGACATTAAAGAAATTATTATCAGAACGAAAGGCAAAAAAGAAATTAATGAATGCCGAAAATGATGAATTTAAAAAGAATTTATATGATGTTCAACAATTAGCATTAAAAATTACAGCTAATTCAATTTATGGTCAAATGGGAGCATCAACAAGTCCTATATTTTTATTAGATGTTGCTGCATCTACAACTGCGACTGGGCGTTCATTATTAAATTTTGCAAAATGGTTTTCAGAAAATGTATTTCCGAAAATAGATACATATGATCCAGATTATAAAGTTGATAGTATAGTTACAATATATGGTGATACTGATTCTATATTTACAATGCCAAAAATAATAAATAAAAATGGTGAATTATTAAAAGAAAAAGAAGCACTTGCAATTGCGATCCAAAAAGGAATTCGTTGTGGTAAAGAAATCAGTAAAATATTAAAACCGCCACACGATTTGGAATATGAAAAAACATTTTGGCCATTTTGTTTATTTACAAAGAAACGTTATGTAGGAAATTTATATGAATTTAGTCCAGAAAAGTATTCTCTCAAACCTATGGGTATTGTATTAAAACGACGAGATAATGCACAAATTGTTAAAAGTGTATATGGTGGTCTTATTGATATTATTTTGAACACACGAGATATGGAAATGGCAAAACAATATCTTACCGATGCCCTTGATGATTTGGTTAAAGGTCAATTTCCATTGGAAAATCTTAGAGTAACTAAAAGTTTAAAAGCACAGTATAAGACTATAAACAAAAATGGTGGGAAAATACCAAAACCACCACATAAAATATTAGCAGACCGAATAGCAATTCGCGATCCAGGGAATAAATTCAACCCAGGTGATAGAGTACCTTATATATGTGTAGATATGAAACAAAATAAATCATATAAATTATTGCAAGGTCATAGAATCGAAACACCAGATTATATTATTAAAAATAATTTAAAACCTGATTATTCATTTTATATTACAAATCAAATTATGGTTCCTGTTATGCAACTTCTCACACTTATTATTAGAAATATCGACCAATTATATATGAGTGAGTGTGATGTTAAAGAAATAGAAGAAAAACAACGTCGACGTGCAAAATACATATTTGACAAGGTTTTACGAATTGAAACAAATAGACAAAAAGGAAATCTAGAAATAACAAATTGGTTTTCTTTATCAAAATAAAAACAATCAATTATAATATTACTTAAAAATATTTTATTACTTAAAAATATTTTATTATATAAAATAAGTTTATTTTCATATGGATTTAAGTGAGTTTTTTGAAAAACAATATGATAATGATAATGAATTTGAAATTGTGCGAGATATTCAAGAAATTATTGAAGACCATAATTCAAAAATGGAAAATTTGGAATATTTGGAATATTTAGATAAAAATGATACAAACGATACAAACGATACAAACTATACAAACGATACAAACGATACAAACGATAAAAATGAATCATCTAGTGATTTCGAATGGAAAGAGTATAAAAAACAGATTAAAAATGATATGGAATTTAAATTTTCAAATGAAACATTCAGTGACGATGAATGGGATATGGAAGATTATAAATATAATTCAGAAATAGATACTGAAAAAAATAATACACATATTTTTTCAAATATGTATGGGATAGGCAATGAAATAATAAATGATAGTAAAAATATGATGAAAAGTTTATTTAGTTTTAAAAAAAATAAAAAGAACAGTAAAAATAAAAAAAGTATTCAAGTACCATGTAAAAAATTAGGAACTGTTATGTATTACAATAGAAATCCAAAAATAAAACCTATTATAGCACATCATACAAAAAAATGCGAAATATTATATAATGGAAAAGTATATCGAGATGCTTTATTTTGGATTAATGATGTGAAAAAAAATAAATATAAAAATAAAAAATAAATATTATATCCAAAATTGTAATCTTATAATCAAATATTATCAAAATCTTATCAAATAATACTCATTTTAATCAGTGCTTCTTTTGATGAATTTTGTTCTGCCTTTTTCTTTGAACCTCCAGTACCATAACCCAATATATCACCTTCAATGTTACTAACAGATACATTAAATACACGATTATGAGTAGGACCATCAACACTAATTACATTATAGATTGGATATACACCATTAGGATATATTTTCTGAAAATGTCGAAGTAGTTGATCCTTATAATTCGTATCATTCATAATCATATCCGCGAAATCAACATTCTTTTCAATTACATTAGTAAGAAACCAAGTTGATGCCTGAATACCATAACCAGTACCTTTAACACTAAAATCTTTATAAATAGCACCTATAAATGATTCAAATGCATCTTCCATAATTTTTTTACTTCTTCTACCATGACATACATTATCAACATATTTAGACAACATAATGTATTTATTCAATTTAAGATATTCGGCAAACCCAGCAAGTCTTTCACCGCAAACTAGTTTAGTTTTCAATCGAGTTAGAAAACCTTCATTCTGGTCAGGAAACCTTTCATATAAATAATTAGCGACAACAAATGATACAACCGAATCTCCCAAAAATTCAATACGCTCATTTGATTCTTCTTTTTCATCATCAGGATTTTCTTCGACAAGACCATCGTCTTCTCTTTTTTTAGCAATAGATTTATGAAAGAATGCTCTTTGATAATATTCAATTGTATTGACTTTCCATCGAAGTCCATTTTTACGCAAGATATTTTCAACTTCAAGAACTGATACTGCCTGATTTCTAGGAAATATAGTTTTAATCAACACACCATCAACTACTTGTCCATCTTTATGTTCTTCAATTGTTGGAGGATGATGAGCTGATTCCATATAATTATAATATGTAATATAATTTTAAATTCAATTTTATTTATAATTGACAAATATAATTATAAATTTTTTCCGATACCTTTTGACCTATACGTCTTTTTCCAACATAAATATCAGATAACATATTTATTTTTTCATTTTCATCTGTATAATCATATGATTGACATAATATCATCATTGTTGAATATTCCTTTGCTATAGCTTCTGCTATTTTAATAGAAACACCAGGAATTTGTGCCAATTGTCTCAAATAACACGTTTTATAATCTATACAATCTTTCTTTTTTAATACACTACATTCCGAATAATCAATATTGCCACCATTTATAATTATATCATAATATTTTTGAATTTTATTGTAAACTATACTAACGAATTCCGCACTTTCTTTTAATGATTGTGTATTTCTTGTCATAATACCGTCTCTTACAAGAGTATTTATCATAGAACTTTCAAGTGTTGTTGATTTTATACCCGAATATGGATTATTTTTGGGTTTACCTTCATATAATATTAATATTTTACAACCTGATTCTGCTAATTTTTTTAATCGATATTTTTGTTCTTTACTTCGACCATCCCGTATAGATGATGCAAGATCATCCATCGTTTTTCTTTCGATAACAAAAAGTATTCGCTCATTATTTTTGTAAATAATATCTCCAAGATCAAGTTGTTCGATTTCGAAATTTTCAATAGAATATTTCGAATTGTATTTATTATTATTTCTAATTTCATTTATCAAATGTTGTTCTCTCACATCAATTATACATTTTAAATAATTTTTATCAAAATTATTATTCATTTAAATAGATTATATAACTATATTTATAAATACTTTTTTAAAAATTGAAATACTTTACTTAAAGTCATATGGTAACTACTTAAACAAGGATGAAATTCGAAATCCCAGTTGAGACTCATACTCAACTGGAAAAAATTTCTGGAATTTCATATGAAAATGTTAATATAAAAAATATTGATAATATTGTAAAACAAATTAGAATAGTAAATAGTGATGAAGGATTAAATGAAAATTTAAAATTATTTCAGTATGAATTATCTAAATTTAAAAAGTTAAATGTAAGTGATGCAAATTCCGAAGATTTTGTTGTATTAACAATGCAATTTATTGATGTTGTTTCAGAGGTCTATGGTAGTATTTTAAAAAATAAAATTCATTTCAAAGAGGATGTTGTTAATCCAAGAATATCAACAATTACAGCAATTGGTAATATAAATAAAATTGTAAGTTTACCTATTCTGTATAATGCTCTTTCACAAAATGATGATGAATCTAGTAAATTTGTATCAATTAAAACAAGTAAAAATGCGATTAAATCATCTGATGACAAAGATGGAAAAGATGGCAAAGATGGCAAAGATGGCAAAGATGGTAAAGAAGAAATAGTAAAATTTAATAAGACTAATACTCTATTAAATAAAAAATCATATAAAAAGACAGGAAAGCGAGGAAATTTTCAAAATCAAATTACAATGTCAATTATGATTGATAAAGATGCCAAACCAAAACCCAAAAAGATTAATATGAAAATATTCTCTAATGGAAAACTGCAAATAACTGGCATCAGACAGGTAACACTTGAGGATGCATACATGGCAGCCGATTTTGTGTTCAGTTTTATTAAGAATAATATTGATGCTCGTAAATGTGTCGATGAACCAGAAACCCTTATAGTAGAAAATTTCAAAATTGTTCTTATAAACAGCGATTTTGATATTAAATTTAAGATTAAACGTGATAAATTATTCGATATTCTAGTTGACGAATATAATATGTGTGTGCAATATGAAGTAACTATTTATCCTGGTGTTAAGATTTCATATTTCTGGAATTCTGAGAACAGTGCTAAAGATGGTATATGTAAATGTGATACGATGGGATATCCTAAATGTGGTGGAAAGAAAGCAAAAGCGGATGGAATTGGATATGGCAGTTGTCATAAGGTAACGATTGCAGTGTTTCAGAGTGGTAAAATCATAGTAACAGGAGCAATCACAATGGAACAAGTAACAGATTGTTCATCATATATTAAGAAAGTTCTTACAGATAATTATGAACAAACACATAGAAAACCACTATTTGAACTACCAATGGATACTAAATCTATTATAATACAAAAACAAGATGTAGAACCTAACCATATCTATAATAAACTTGTGATATCTGATGAACCTCCTGTTCCACTCAATAAATTCTATAGTTAAAGATATGGAGATATATATTCATCTTCAATCTTATTCAGTAAATCAGTATAAATTCTTTTTATATCACCAACCAGCATACACTCAATTAATTGATAATTAACGTGTGCTGGATGATATTTCATATTATCTTTGTACCCAGCTGGTGGATTTAATACAAGATGTGCTGTACCATTTTCAACCTTTACCATCCCACCATTCATTTCAGAAAATGCTTCACTTGAATTATTATGATCCTTATCAGATGAAATCGGTGCCCAATATTTAATGTATGCATTATCTGTTTTTTGTGGAATATTTATTAATTGGATTTTTAAACTACCATCCATATTTTTATTTATTTGGTCAGTACATTCTTTTGTTCTATGAGTATAACTATCTCTATTTAATTGATTATTTGTTTGAAATCGCCATAGTTTAGACATATCTATTATAATATATTATATTTTTTTTGTGTTTATGTCTTTATTAGTCAATAGTATATATAATGACTGTATTGATTCTAAAATATAATCAGGTTGTATATCACTGTTGTTCAATTGATTTTTACTAGTAACTCCTGACGACAATAATAAACTTTTAGTTCCCATTATATTGGACATTTTAATATCAGTGTCAATATTATCACCCACAAATAATATATCATTCATATCGATACCCTCAAAAACATTTTGTATATAATAAGTTATATCTTTGTTTGGTTTTCCACTTATATAATCTATTTTAGAAGTATTATTTACCTTTTCAATAATATTAGTTGGTGATATCCATCCATCAATATCAGGGACAGTTATATCTGGAGTTGTTATATATATTTTTGAATCATATGATAACCAATTTTTTAATTTATCAATATATTTATTGTCGTATTCGGTACTATCAATTTCACCAATTACTATTATATTTAATTTACCGATAATAGGTTCATTTGATATCGATATATTACATTTGTTTAAACTATCCGTTATTAAACTATCTGTTATTAAACTATCCGTTATATATTTTTCGATATCAGTACTACATATCAGACCTATATTTATGTCGTATTCCTTAGAAACGTTCTGCAATTTCTTTATCATAAAATATATGGATGTATAAAGATTATCAATAGATATATCAATTCTCATTTTAATTAATTCGTCGTGTATTTGAGGAGGACTTTTACGAGATTCATTGGTGATTATTATATTTTTAATACCTTTATTATTCAAATAATTAATAATTTTATCTGAATATAATGTCATATTTTCACCTATTCGTAATACTCCATCCATATCAAAGATTATACCTTGGGGATTTATGTTAATTAAATCATTACTATCAGATATTAATTTGTTATTGAAATTTTGTTTTAGAATAGTGTTATATAAAAATTCTAAATCAAAATATTGTAATGTATTTTTAAATATATATTTAAAGAATGAACCAAAATTCATTTGGTAATTATTATATACAAAGAGTATAATTAAAAATTTCAAATTAAAATTCAAATACAACATTTCCTTTAATTGTACTTTCATCAGCATTATTATCAATAAAATTAATTATATCATCGTCATCAACAATTGCTATATGATTATCACCAATCATTTCGCATAATTTTATTTTATCACCATGAAAATCTCCCATAGGTCCTGCATATTGATTGATAATATATGAAAAATCTGTATCAGTATCTGTTATCTCAGCAGCTAATATTTTAGGTACATAATTTGGAAGAGAATCTTTTGGAATTCTAAATAATTTATTTAAATCGATCCGTATTTCATCAAATAATGTTATAATATTATATCTGTAGATATTACCATTTAATTCATATATTAGTACAGCATTTTCTGTAACTCCAGGTTTTGCAATTAGAACACCGTCCATATATGCAAAATTTGTTTTTTTATATGTTCCATTTCCAGAACCATCCTCATCATTATTTTCTATAAGAAGTGTTTTTGGTGTTACAACTTCCCATTTTATATTTTTCTGTTTTGATGGAACAATCGTATTATATGCCCTTAAAAGACTCACTCCTATAAGTGTAGCATCATCTAAAAAAAATTTCCCTTTAAAAAAATATCTCCAAAAACAAATGCTACCTATTGTGACAGGGAAAAGATAATTCATATATATATTAATAAGTTGAATTTAAATAGGATTATTAACGAAATAAATTAAAATATATGTTATATATAAATTATGAAAAATTTAATTATATTTGCCATTGCAGTTTTGATTTTAACCATTCTTATAAAAAAACATAGACTTAAGGAACAAAAAAAAGAAAATTTCTTTTTTTTCAATACTATTACCGAAAAAACAGTCGGTTCAGAATGTGATACAGTAGAAAATTTAGGGCAAAGTAGTTGCGATTCATTAGGAATGGGTTTAAGATATACAGAAATAACTGAAGACGATTGCCCATCTGGACAGAGTCGTGCAAAATGTATTCAAAACGACGAACCAAATGATATAGTTCATGAATCCAATAGAAAATCAGTTAGTTCTGGGCATCAACCATTAAATGTGTCTTCTGTATCTGACCTCCAACCTAAATGTCTAAATAATAGTGCATTATCTTCAGTAAATTTACACGGTGATTGGGGAAATCCTAGAGTATATGGTGGAGTAAGAGAAACAGCCGGTACTGGATGGAGTTGCAAAACAAATCAAATCGGTAATTATGATGATAATTATATATGTCTCGGCGTGAGTAACAATCGTAACGGATGTATAGCGGACCCAAAAAATGGCAACGCATGTTATTTTAATATAGTAAAGACAGACAGTTGTTCGGGTCATACATGTCAAAATCCCGAAATATCAGGCGAATATAAACAATGTACAACAAATACTGAAGAATCCTATCAGTGTCCAAGATATGAGAATAGACGAACTGGATGGACATCTGGTATTTTTAGAAGGCCAATATCCCGTCCGGTCCAGGTAGGATATCAACAATGTACAAGAAATATTAGAAGAGATTATGTATGTTTAAACAAGGATAATACACGTGTTGGATGCACTAAAAACTCTAGTGAAGGTTGCTGGTTTAATACTGATACCGGAATAGACTCAGCACATTTCAATTCGACACCTACATTTACAAAGTATAAATTTAAATGTTTTAATAATCCTAATCAAAAAGGTTGTGAAACACGTAGAACACCATGGACTAGTTCAATATATCAAACAGGAAATACCGTAGACGGAAATATTGTAAGTAACCACTCTGATTACAGAAGTCTTGTAGATCATAATGTATCGTGTAAAGAAGATGAAGCTTTAAAAGATATGAAATTACAAAAAAATGGACATAAAGTCCGATATGAATATACGTGTTGTTCTTCTCCATCTGTTCAATGTTCAGAACATAATACACCTTGGGATTGGTCGGACAAAAATGCAGGAAATTTACAAAATCATACTTTGACATGCCCTAATGGAAAATTCTTACGCAAGTTACGACTAGAAAAACATCCAAGTTATGAGCATTATAGATATAAATTCAATTGTTGTCAACCATTAGCAATGCCTAATATAAATTCTATGCCTCTTACACCAAGTACACTCGGTTCAAGTATAAATAAACATTATTCTTTATCACAATGTGCTAATAATAAATGTCGAATGGAAGGAGACAAATGTGGAGGAACAGAAACAGAACCAACCAAAGTATGTGTTGATTATAGTAAAGGAAATTTACTATGGACAACTCGAAATAAATTACCAGAAAGTAAACAACACATTACAAATACACTAAATAATGCACAATTATATAAAAAAGTTTGCAAAACGTGGTTTAATGACCCCAAACCAGAAAAAACATGGAAAAGAAATGACCCACAAGGAAGGAGAATGACCGACTTTTGCAGAAACTACCAAATGTACTATCATAATAAATTTCCAGCGGAACCAATAAGAGATGATATAGAATATAAACCACTCTGGACTATGGAAAATGAAAACCCAGATGATGTATTTGGTGCTTTAAGGTAAACACTCCAAACTAAAAGAATTTTTATATTTCAATCATATACATTTATATATATGATTAAATCTGTTTAAAAAATGTGATATATATTGTTTATATTACATTATTTTAGGGCATTTCGTTTATTAACCACCCCGCCGAAGAAGGTGCTCTAACACACTGTGATCTATCTTTACCCCAAGCACAATGACCTTCACCAGGTGCAAAACGTGCACTACCTTCACCACCTGAAGTTGTACCCCATTGTCCTCCATCACCATCTCTTCCCCATCTTTGATAATGAGGTCCCATTTGTTGACAAACTTTTCTCTGAGCATGCCAATTACCAATCCATCCCCAATCATGACATCCAGTATGTCGTATAGTTCCCATAGGTGTTTGGTCAAGTTTACATGTTATTCTCTTTTGTCCACTAGAACAACCACCATCATATTCTATTCCCTTTCCATACCATTGATTTAAACTATTACCAAAATCTTTACCACCTCGTGAATTATAATAATAACCCCAACCAACTTGTTTGTTACAAGCAGTATTTTTACGATCTCCTCGGTCACCGGCATTTCTTCTCTCCCGTCCACTCATACATTTTGTTGAGTTATCATGTAATCTTGTTCCATTGCTATAACCCGTAGCACATAGTAATTTCGATTTATTATCATTACATCCACCTCTGAATTTAGATACCACACCCCATATGTTTTGTACAGGTCGACCAGGACTTGGGTCTATGCTTCCACCTCCACCGAATGCATTTTGACATACTTGGTCAAGAGTTCGTTTTGGTAAGTTATTATTATAACAATATGTTGTTTCAGACACTATTGAACCGTCTTTTCCTGTTTTACTTCTTATAATAGGTCTACATTGGGTTCTTCCTTGCCCCCATCCACAATTTGAAACATATCGACCACTTTCATATTTTTTAATTGGAATACGAGTATTCGCGAGATTCTTACCAGTTTTTGACTCTTCTTCACTCATTCCTTTATTTGTAGGTCCTGATTCTGGTATAGTACATCCATGAACATTGTTTTCTGGTTCAGCTACTTTTACTCCTTTTGGAGCACCACAACCAGAAACAGTTCTATTTGTATCATTTACATGATAATCAGCGTTACTTCCATAAAGTGCATTACATTTATCCGCCCCACTTTTATCAAGTACTGAAGTCCATGAACGACAATTTGTCGATTTAGGTCTTATAAAATATTTTCCTTTAGACCATTTTGTGTCACATTCAGCACGAACACGTGGTTTTCCTCTTCTATCACAAATATCAAAATAATGTTTTACACCCCATAAATCTTGACTGGGGTTATCTCTTGAAACCGTAGAAGATTGACCCTTTCCTAATTTGGCTTTACATATACTTTCAAAATCAGTAGTATCTCTATCTAAACACGGTGTCCATTCGGGTGGAACAGTCCAATTTTGTTCAACTGCTGTTTGTGGTTTCCATTGTTGACCCCCAACACCAAAATAACTTTGGAAGTTATAGCAAAAATCATTGCATTTTGATGATTTAATCTTATTTTCATTTGATGTATCAGAATCCAAATATGTTCTACAGAATCTTGATACAGAATCTATTTTATCCTGGTCTGTTGGGTCAATAAGTCTCGGGTTACTATCACAGAAATCTTTGCCTGATAAACCCATTGCTTTTTGTGCCCATTTTCCATTGTTATCAACAGAATAACACGGTTTACTAGATATTACATTATTTTCATTTGTTAGACATTTTTCTGTTCCTATATTTTTTAGTCTCTTATATATAGAACCTGTACCAACTTTTTTCCAAAGCGTAGAATCACTTGCCATATCACAATTAGGTTGTATTATAATATTACCTGTTCCATCATCTTTTATACAACCACCAGTCTTATTAATCAAACGATATTTATTTTCTCTACTAGTTCCATCTAAAACCCATTGTGATTCAGTATCTTCACAATCACCTGTCGAAAGACTTATACCATTTTTTCTTAAACATTGTTTATTAGTCAAGTTAATAAATGCTTTATTTGTTGTTGTCTGATCAGATTCTGTCTTAACATAACTTACATATGGGTATCCCCAAGGATTTGTTGAACCATCTTTCTTTGGTATTGGTCCCATACTTAAAACTTGATTTTTCTTAAAAAATCTAAAAAATTTTTTACCCTCATAATGAGATACACCACCACAATTTGGATCATTATTACATCTTCTAAGTGCGTCAGCAAGACCACTTGTGTCACTAGTACTATAAAAATCTCCTCCAATAGTATCATAAGAAAGCATTGACTTTTTTCTTATAAAACCACTTAATAGAATTGCATTTGCACGAGAAGAACCATTTAATCGAACTGCATTTGCACGAGAACCACATTTCGCTCTTCCTTGACCCAATGCACAACCTCCCTGTGTGCGACCAACATAAACTTCATCATCGTTACATTTATCTTCAAATCTATCAGTCCAAAGATAACACTTAGTGGTCCTTATATTACGAGAAGAGAATTTTTCCTTTATATATAATCCACTAATAACGATAGAAATTATTAAAATTAATATGGATAAATAATTCATTTATGTTTATTTATACAAAGATAAAATATAGATATTGCAAATTTAAAAGTGTATTAATCACTAAAATATTTTTAAACTAAATCTAGTACATATTATAAAATTCATTTGTAACACTATTAGGATTTAAAGTATATGTGATATATTGATAATATGTGTGAGTTTGTGCATAATTTTTAGGTTGTTTTTTAACAACTTTGTAACGACACATAGGACAAGTATCTTTTCCACTATCGAACCACATTTTTAGGCATTGTCTATGGTGTGCATGTCCGCATTTAAGAACTTGAATATTATCTTTTGATTCTTCGATTTCGCTACAGCAAACAGGACAATTTTCAATTAAATCATCGATATTTTTAGGTCTATGATTAACACAAAAAATTTTTAATGTTTTATTTGTTTCATTTAGTTCATTTAGTTCATTTAGTTCATTTAGTTCATTTTGTTTATTTATTAATCTTTTGCGACAACGATGATTATTAGAAGTAATACCCTGGCAACGTGCCATTAACAACTTATTGTTATAGTAATTAAAATTTTATATGATAAATAAATAGTTTATAAAAGTTTCTATACTTAAAGAAAAAATAATTAATATACTATTACATTTAACAAATGTTTAAAAATAATTATGATAAAGATGATATATATCAAGTCAAAAAGTCAGAAAATAATAAACTCCAAACCTCTAACATAAATAACAAAATATCTAAAAATAATATGTTTATAGTAAATTATAATAATAAAAACGATTATTGTGCAGTTTCACCATGGGCAGGTCCATTAATGTTATTTAAATAATTTTATTTCATAATAATTATACGTTTAACTTAAAAAGGTATATTATATTTAATTATATATGAATAAACAAAATCGTCCAGTAAAATATATTATAGTTACTGGTGGTGTTATGTCAGGAATTGGTAAAGGAATTACTGCATCATCAATAGGAGTAGTTTTAAAATCATATGGTTTAAATGTAACATCAATCAAGATTGATCCATATCTAAACATAGATGCAGGAACTATGTCACCATTTGAACACGGTGAATGTTATGTTTTAAATGATGGCGGAGAAGTTGATTTAGACCTAGGAAATTATGAACGTTTTTTAGGAATAACATTAACAAAGGAACATAATATTACAACTGGTAAAATTTATCGTAAAATTATTGAATCAGAAAGAAATGGCGAATATCTGGGAAAGACCGTTCAAGTTACACCACATATTACAGATTGTATAAGTAATTGGATTAAAAATGTAGCATCTACAAAAATATTAGATGCATATTCTAAAAATGAAATAGAACCAGATATATGTATTATTGAATTAGGTGGAACGGTTGGCGATATTGAGAGTATGCCATTTGTTGAATCATTACGAAGAATGAAATTCAATATGCATGAAAATAGTATGTGTTTTGTGCATATAGGTTATCTTCCAATTATCAAAACAAGTAATGAAATCAAAACGAAACCAATGCAACATAGTATGCAAACTATGAGAAGTCTTGGAATTATACCAGATATATTATGTGTAAGATGTGAAAAAGAAGTAGATAATTCAACAATTGATAAACTAAGTATATGGACTAATACACCTAAGAAAAATATTATAATAAATACAGATGTTCATAATATCTATATGGTTCCAGTTACATTTCATTCCCAAAGAATAATGGAAAAGATAGGAAATCAACTTGATTTGAAATTCAAGTGGAATGGTTCAGCAATACAAAAATGGAATAATATGGCAATGAAATATCAATTACCCTTACCTAAAATAAATGTTAGTATTGTTGGTAAATATACTAGATTACACGATTCATATACATCTTTGTTACACGCAATAAATCACGCCGGATTATATATAAATTATAGAGTGGTTATAAACTGGATTGAATCAGATGATATTACAAATGAAAACTATGATTTAAATTGTGATGCTTGTATAATACCCGGTGGATTTGGAATACGTGGTATAGAAGGTATGATTTTGGCATCAAAAATAGCACGTAATAAAAAAATACCATGTTTAGGAATATGTCTAGGAATGCATATTATGGTAATCGAATCTTGTCGACATTCGGGATTAACTGATTCAAATAGCAGTGAATTTAATAAAAATACTGAGAATCCAGTTATATGCCTTCTTCCAGACCAAAATGGAGTTATGGGAGGTACAATGAGATTAGGAAGCATAGGAACATCAATTGATAAAAATACTCTAACAAATAAAGTTTATTTTAATTCTAATAAAAAAATGGGTAATGATACGTTATCTTCCGATAATATAATATACGAAAGACATCGTCATAGATATGAATTTAATGATAAATATACAGAAGTAATAGAGAAAGATGGATTGCATATATCTGGAAGAAGTATTGGAGAAGGAACCCCAGTTGACATTGTAGAAATAGATGAAAATATTCATCCTTTCTATATTGGATGTCAATTTCATCCGGAATTTAATACATTACCTGATAAACCTCATAATTTATTTGTTAATCTTATATCTTCTTCTATTCAAGATTAGTATTAAACATATGGTCGACTACTATCAAGTTCTCCACGACAAAATGGACAACTCTTGACAAGTCCAAGTCTATCCATTGATTGTTGTGCACATTTTAAATGTACACGATACGTAACACTACATTGTGAAGTAGCATAAGATTTTAGTCGATGATTAAATATAACTGGATGTCCCCGACCTTCCGATGAATCATGAAGTGATACAAAACATAGTTGACAACTATCTTTATCAGAATTTTGTGATGATTCGTTTTTTTGAACTGAATTAGCTACTTTTGGTGCTGGTGCTATATTATTATTATATAATGCAAAACTTACATGACGTGGTGCTGGTCTACATCTAGAATGTGAATTTTTGCCACTATTGGATAAACCTAATCTTTCGAATAATTTTGCTATTCTTCTTTGATTTTGCTGTTGACGAACATTACAAGGTTTTTTTTCTTCTGTGGCCATTCTTGGTGACATTCTTCGACCTCCAGCAGGTGGAGATTGATTACTTGATGATTGACCTGCGGCGGCCATTTTTGGTGACATTCTTCGACCTCCAGCAGGTGGAGATTGATTACTTGATGATTGACCTGCGGCGGCCATTCTTGGTGACACTTTTCTACCTCCAGCAGGTGGAGATTGATTACGATATTGTTGTCTTGCAAGACTACGTGCAAACCTCTGATTTCTAGAACATTTCGAGCGCATAAGTCGTTGTTGTCGTCTAAATTGTCTATCTAATCGTCTTGCTAATGCCTCATTCCTAGCATATGTGGTGTTTACCCCCTCGTGTCTTGGTCTATAAATATTTAAACTACGCCGCATTAATCTGTTTCTTCTTTGTGTATTTTGGGGTTGTTTTCTTTCATACTCACGTTGTGCGATGTCGTATTTATTTACAAATTCAGCATCATCTCCGTGGCGTTTTGCCCTCTCATATTTTCTGAGTAACGCTTTACCTATTTGACTAGTTTTTAAAACTTGTCTACCTGAATCAGGATTTATAATATAATTCTCATATGGTACTTTCATTATATATATATAATATTTTAAAATATTACTAATTATCATTATTTTTATTGCATTCATAATAAAATCCGTGATTATAATTTTCCAAATGATTCTTAATAAAATATGATGGTATGGTACTTAAAAAATTATTAATTGATGGATTTTTTGTTGAATTACAGTATTCAATAGCTTCTTTATAAATATATCCTGGAATTCTATTATTAAATGTTTTGCATAATTCATTACTAAACGCTGGAAATTTTGTTGAAATCGATTTTAACATCAATATATAATATAATATAAATCTTTTATATGTATTTTACGAAACAATTAAAAGAATATGATTTGTTTGATGAAAATTTATGCTAACCCTTTTTGGTTAACCTAAATATTAGAAAAGTTATTTATATAACTAATATTATAGTTTGTTGTATAGCATATTAAATATTAATCTCAGAAACAGCTAGAATAATATATCTAAGAAAAATATTTTATGCAATCTTAGTTAATGGTACAATAACGTAAAAATATTCGAAATATTTTTAATTTCAAAATTATTGATCCAAAGAATGTATCTCACCTTAAGTGAAAACCCATCAGATCATTGAACTACAATCTCTAAGATTTTATATCCAATTTAGACTACAACAAGTATGATAAATATTTATTTTTATAATAAATATTTTGACATACCATCTAAATTGGGGGAGTTTATATCCGTCAAACAAGATGGGAAACCACCGAACTTGGATGAAGGATTATACATTTCATAATTAATTAAATTTAGATTAAAATCCTATAGAATGGGGTATACCACCAAAAAAATAAGATAGCAATCTAAATATAATTAACTATAAAACATACAAACTTCACATACTAGTATATGTAGTTATTTTTAAGTAATTTTTAGAAAATATTTTTAATATATATACTAAAACCTATACAACAAAAATCCAGAAAGAAGTTGTCTTTATGAACTAGTTTTATGTTAGTGCGCGAATTACAAACTTTAATACACTCAAATGTTCAATTCAATAAAGATTAATATTGGTATAATAATTAAAAATACTTAAATATACTAAATATACATATACATATTGCGTAATATGTATATTACGGAACACCCTGATATTTGTAGAGCCAAATTAGCAAAAATAATGTTTGATTATAAATTAGATGAGGAAGTTATAAATATGATAATTGATAACGTGTTCGCTCAAGTAGAAGTGAATCTAGAAACTTTTAAAAGAATTTCTAAATTGGACGCAGTAGTTACGCTAGAACCTATTGATAAATAATAAATTTTATAATTTATTAATATTTACACATTTTTGACATACTATATTATGATAAACCGATAGATCATCATTTGTTATACAAAATTGTCTTGCTTTTGAATTACATAATGGTTTTACAATATCTAATAAATTATTTTTAATGTGATATTTACCATTATTTGTTTTTATATAAACTATATCTGATTCGTCATTTGTATTATTCATTCCATTTGTGTCATTCGTGTCATTCGTGTCATTCATTCCATTTGTGTCATTAGTGTCATTCGTGTCATTCGTGTCATTCATTCCATTCATTCCATTTGTGTCATTCATTCCATTTGTGTCATTAGTGTCATTCATTCCATTTGTGTCATTAGTGTCATTCATTCCATTTGTGTTATTAGTGTCATTTGTGTCTCGCTCATCATTTTCTATATAATTAAAATTTAAGATTCTTCCGTTTGTTGTATCTATCCACCCCATAATATTTAATGTTCCATGATGAGTTGCAATATGACAAGTTTCGCATAATACAACAAGATTATGCTCAGAATCTTTATGATAAATTCCAATCATACCATTTTCGTCAGCAGTATGTTGTTCTTTAATATGATGAACGTGTAAATGATTATCTTTTTTAATACCACATACAGTACACCTATGTTTAACTATATTAGAATTATATTTACTCTTTTTTGCACAATCTAAAATATTACCTTCTTCGTCATTTTCAATCCCCTCAATTATTCCCATAAATTGTTCATTTTGAAGTATTGCAGCAGCTACAATTTTTCCGTATTTACGATTACCAGTTCCATCTTTAAGTTTTCTATGATATATAATATTATCATTTTCTGAATCATATTCACAAGTTAAATGACAATGACGAAGATTTTCAATATTTTTAACAATTTTCATATCATATAATCGACTTAAATGAGTAGCAAATATATAACACGCATTTTTCTCTTTTAATTTATGTAGTGTTGCTGCAACTATTTTACGTCCTGAATCTTCTTCAGTTCCTTTGCATATTTCATCACCTAATACGATTGTGTTTTTATCAGACAATTCTATTATTTTCTTAACTTCATTCATTTCAATCTCAAATGATGATTCACCTTTAAACAGATTATCTCCTTCAGAAATTCTCGTTATTATCTTTTTGAAAGGATAATAATCAAATGAAGATGCTGGAACAAACATACCACATTGTGCCATAATCAATGATTGACCTATTGCTTTCATTAAACTCGATTTTCCAGAAGCATTTGTACCATAAACAAGAATACCATTATATTTATCACCTAAACATATATCATTAGGTATATATTCCGTATCAGTTTTAATTCGTTCGATAAGAGGATGTCTTAAATCAGCACACTTGATATGACTTTTAATATTGCTTTTATCCCAATGCAAATCTGAATTATCATTAAAAGTTATACGTGGTCTGATATACTTATATTCATTGGCACATAATGCAGCACTATTTGAATAATCAACATTCGATATAAAGTTTGTGATATCGCTAAAATAATCACCATATTTTTCACTCCATTCTGATATCTTATTTCTATAAATATTACGTATCACACTTTTCATTTTATAGAAGTTTTTATGCATATTATTAGACATATTACTTAACCAATCTGCAGTAAGATGTGGATCCTTATCTTTGTTTTTAGCATTATTTATAAGTGCAAGTATATGTTTTTTGATATTATCGGTATCGTAATATAAATCTTTAAAACAATTATTTTCATTTATACATTTTTCTAAATCATATTTTTCAAAAAATTCTAATAATTTATTATATTTTGCTTTTTTTATAACAAAATATGTGTTGTAATCTTTGTCTTTTCTTTCTAAAAATGTAGCATCTTCATTAATTTTTCCTCCATTACGAGTAGAATTTGTTATATTTATGTATATACACATATCAATAATATCTTTAATAATATTGAAGTAAAAATCTATATCTGAAATATCTTGTAAAAGATTATCAATTACATCATTAAAACCCTTGTTAATAAAACTTTTCCCAATGCTCATAGCATCCAATGATATTCCTACTTGCATCAATGGACCAATATCGAAAATAGCATTTGCTTCGTTCAAGAAATTATTAAGCATTTCAACAGTTTCTTTTTTGAGTGAAAATTTTTCAAATATATCAATTGTTAGTTCACGTTCTAACCATTCTTTTAAAATAATAGAATTTTTGATAGAGTCAATAAAATAAACAAAATTATATGGTTCCATTGTATTCATATCCATTTTTCTTTGAAGTTTTTCTGTATCGTGCAATTCGGTTAACATATTTGATAATGTAGGTGTTATATTTGACAAAAGTAATGTATCAATTATATCATAATAATTATTTAATTCATTAACATCGAATATAGGATTATTTATTTTTTCATTTAAAAATCTTTTACCCATAAGTGTATTTGTTTTATCAACTAGACTTCTCAATGAATTATATTTAACGTGTCCTATATCAAGTATTTTATTACGAGATATATTTAATTGACGAATAGCATTATTTATCATATTTACTTGCATATCTTCTGTATAAATTATTGGAATCGGTAATTTTCTGACATTTATACTGTGCATATTACGCAGTATTTTTACAAGTTTGACATATGATTTAAAAGCATTATCTCTGTAATATAATTCTGGATCAATATTATTTATATCTACAGTTGGATGTATATCTCCAAAAATTTCTTTACATATTACAATATCATTATCTTCAGATGAATCTATAAAACGCATACTTTCACAACCTTTATCACTATATATTTCCAAATCATTCATTAATGTATTTTTATTAATATATTCTGAACCTATAGAACATATCCATATATTAGAAGGTTCTATTTCCATTAAAAACTTTCTTATATCAGTAAAACATTTCGAACTATATAAATCTTTACTATGATTAATATCGTATACTTCTCTGATTAATGATTTACCTGTACTTATATCAATTGCGGATATTCCTGCTACCAGTTTTAAAGGATTATTTTTAGCACTGATTCTATCAAATTTGATGCAGCATGCATAATTATTACAATCTATATTAAGTTTATCATAAGTTGCTTTTGTTATTATTTTCGTACAAGGTCTTTGAAGAGTTTGTTTATTTTCTATTGGTACACCATATTCATCAAATTCTTTTAATTGGTCATGAATAGCAATAATATAATTATTATTAATAATTTTCTCAACCCATTTATCACGTGTATAATTTGGAAATCCATGCATAAAAGGATTACTTACAGTTGCGGGGGGACTTTCAATTGCAAGTTTTTTATTAATTCGTGTATATCCAACACCTATATCTTTACAGATTTTTCTAAGATTACCTTTACAAGTAGGATAATCTATTTCATACATTTCATAGAAAGTACCAACTTCATATAATAAACAAAAATTTTCACCATATTCTTTAACATAGATATCATAATCATTCAAATACTGCTTCCTCATTGGGATTTGCATTTCGTTATTTTTCATCTTTTTTAGAGGATTAATAATAATAATATATATATATTTTTAAATTGTTTAATAAAATAACAATAATTTAATAACACTTTTAATCAAAAATATTTGTATATATAAATAATGGTTGAATATTTAAAAACACCAAAAGGATATTATTATAAAATTTATAAAAATGGCAAAAAAAAACGAATATCACAAAAGAATGTATTAGGATTAAAATACAATAAATTACAAATTGGTGGTAATGTTCCCCCATATCCTCTTATTAATGAAGGATCTATGGAAAGTATTATTTGTTATTTATTTGATGATTTCGAATATTGTGGTAATTTTGATTTAAACAAAGAACAATTAATTATTACTGGTAATACTACTAATCAAGGAAATAGTGTTGGTAGACTTTCTTGTGAATATAAAAAATATTCCACATATATATGGCATACACATCCCAAAATTGCTAAATATTATCCTAGTGTAGAAGATATTTTAAAGATTGTCAAACATGAAATAATATTGTTTAGTTTTATTTTTACACAATTTGGATATTGGATTCTTTATCATAATGGTATTTATGATAAGTGGGATGACCCCAAACTGAAAGTATTTTTAAACGATTGTAATGATAGATTTTATTGGGACACAAATAGGGGAAAAGATTATAATCAATCTGCTATAGATAATTACATTAGATGGTTAGATGGAAGATTTGGTTTAAATAACGGTTTTCATATCAGTTGGAAACCATATTAGTTTGACTTCTGATAAATTTTTGAATATTAGCATTATATAAAGCATAAACCCCGAATAAATAATTAAATGACAAATAAATTTGAAATATTTCTATTTTATATTACTGTATTTTCAGGATTAGGGTTATTAACGAATAGTGTATTAGGTATTGTATATTTTGCAGAAAATCGTATATTATCTAATTTTATACTATCTATATATATATTACCTTTTGCTGCATATGGTTTATGTACACAGATTGATTTAACAATTATGCTTAATAGCAATAAAAGATTTGCAATATTTTATATTATTGCAGGAACTCTCGGTTTAGGTTTGTCATTCCCGTCATTAATTATATCATTATTTATTATTGCAAATGGATTATTATATATATTTAATGAATATAGGCAACAAAATATAGATTCAGATAATGAAAATAAGTATGTTAAACAAGTAAACAATAGTAATATATTGAGTCCTCCACCATTATCATTATCAGATGAAATGATAAATTCATCCACTAACGCGGTAGAACATATAGTAACAAATATAGTAGATAATTCAATAGAAAAAGAACAAATAAATGAACCCATAAATGAACCCATAAATGAACCCATAAATGAACAAGAAAAAAACTATATTCCTCCAGAGGAACTTATAACAACATAAATTTATTACTTTATTAAAAATTTAAAACTTAATTAATCTAAATAATATCCTTTAATATGTTTTGAAGCATAACATGAGGAAGAGTAATGTCCCTTTCTTCCACAACGAAAACAATTTGAATGATTGTAATCAATGCTTTTATAATCATATTTTTTTGTTTTTTTATTTTTTATATTTTTTTTACTACAAAAAATTCCATGAAATAAATAATCTCCTCTGTTATTGTCAATTTCTTTGCCACAATATTCACAACACCATATTTTGTATTTTTTATCATTCTTTATAAATACAAATTCACTATCGTCATTATTCTTGTCGCTATCGCTACTATCTATCTCACTATCGCTACTATCTGTTTCATAATAGTTATTTTGCTCACAATCTTTAGCAAAATGATCTTTTTTCCCACAAATAAAACAATTATTATTTCTTCCATTACTCATTTGTTTCAAGGTATCTATTGACGATTTCTTTAATTTAAAAGAAACAAAGGAACCTCCACGAACATTATTTATACCATATTTATCCATATATTGCATTGTAATTTTATCTTCATCATAATCATCACAATTATTTTTAAGTTCTATTACTTTTAATGGTTTATATTTTTTAGTCCATTTAGAACCATTTAAATTAAAATGACAATCTAACCTAAATTGTGGATTATGTGTTTTTCCAATGTAATATTTTCCCTCTTGTAATTTCAGTGTATAGATGTAAACCATTGTATCTATCTAATTTATATAATTTTAAATCAATTATATTAAAATTATCATTTTAAAGATGAAACTATTTAATAAAATAAGTAGTTTATATTAAATATAAAATAATTAGTTTATATTTAATATAAGTAATATAAACTATACTTAATGAATCTAGAAAAAACTTGTTCATTATGTAATATATTAAAATCAATTGATGAATTCCATAAACTTAAAAGAGGCGAATATGGACGACATTCACATTGTAAATGTTGTCGTTCAAAAAATCGTAAAGAATACAGTTATGAAAGACCTAAAAAAGGTATAATGAAATGTGCCAAATGTTCTAAATTTAAAAATATAAGTGATTACTATACTGATAAAAGTTCTTCTACAGGGTTACAAAGTTATTGTATAGAATGTCATAAAGAAAAAATATATGAATCACAATCTAAATTAAATGGATATATTACTAAAATGTTGAACAAAATTAAAAATGAAAAGAATTCAACTATTACGAAGGAAAATTATATTACAAATGAAGATGTATTAGAATTATATTTAAAACAAGATAAAAAATGTGCTTTAACAGGAGAATTACTATCTTACTATAATGGACCACAACTTACAGAAAATAGTTATGAAAGTCGATACAATATATGTATAGATAGAATAGATAAAAATAAAGGATATGCAAAAGAAAATATAATACTAATAGGTAAAATAGTTAGTAAAATGAAAAGTAATATAGATATGAAATCATTTATTCATTTATGTTCAATAATTTCGGAAAAAAATAAAATTAATATTTAATCTATAACTTCATTATCTACATTATTACGACCATTCCGTACATTTCGTCCATTAATTAATTCGTTCATTTCTCGATGAATTCCATTATTCCTTTGATTGTTTACTTCGTTGTTAAATGAATTCCATCCCCAAGATAATGTCATTACCCCAGCGAGAAGTGATACTATCATATTTCTAATGGATGCTTTTGCAAACATTGCTATATTATAAAAAACTTCACATACAACACTACCATGACTAATCATTGATTTAAAATAACCAATAAATCCAGTTGGAACACACCAACTATAAAAAATAATACTTGATAACCAAAAAACTGAATGAATTACAACAAAACTTAATATAAAGAATGCTAAATTTTTACCAATATCCAAAAATTTATTTATATATGAATTCATATTATAAGTTCTAATTATTATTCATTGAATATCTTTAAATTAATATAATTTTCTCATTTCATATATTAATTTATTTATTTATTTATTTATTGTCTTATTGTCTTATTGTCGTATTATCTTATTGTCTTATTATCTTATTATCTTATTGTCGTATTATCTTATTGTCTTATTGTCTTATTTTTACTCTTGAATTTTCGGCAAAACCAGAACAATCTATAGGTCCTCCAATACATTTTCCATTAGTATTCATTTTGCAACATTTTATATATGTTTTTGGTAATGTTTTCATTACACAACCTGGAACTCTTCTGTTTTTTTTTCTAGAACATTCAGTATACGACATAGTCGATATTCTATCAACGGGTATTGCTTCCCATCTATATTCCTGACCCAATTTATTAGAACCGTCATCTGAATATGTTTTTGTTTTAAGTGGTTGACATTTTCCATTTGAACAATTCATTTTTGGATCTCCTAACCATATTTTTTTCCATTTAACATCTACACAATTGAAATTATTATATGGACCTCTTATAGAAGTATCTGTTTCTCTATTGTAAGGTACTGGTGGATTACCGTCAAATTGACCTAATTCTTTTAAACGGTCTATTTCTCTTGTTGTTATAGAATCTTTTTCTATAAATCCACTATGTAAATTTCTGCAATATGATTGACGCCAATTTTCATTTTGGTATCTTTTTTTACCTCCCATAGCATCACAACAACCCCATTTTCCAATGCACCAGGAACGTACATTTTCGTGAGTTACATCACCACCTTGTACTGCTGGTTGTGAAGCATTTCTATAAATTTTATTATTTGTGTCTCTAACTTTGATTGGTCCGTTTGTACATTTATTATATCTATCAACAGAATGTGTATAATTTCCATTTGTTTTTCCGGTTACCAAACAAGCAGAACCACGATTGTCTTCAATATCTTGTCCATCTTGACCACAGCAAAACATTAGTGCATTATTATTTAATTTTTCACGGGTTTCATTTCTACAAGAACCTTCTGCAGGGTGAACACTTTTAGTAGTTAAATCACGACATTTTGAATTTCTAGATACAGTAGGACAATTACCACTTCTTTCATCAACAATAGAATTACAATCCGCAGTCGATGGTGCAAAATGAGTACCTAATTCTTCCTTTTTCAAATTAGTTTGTACTACAGTACTCCATTTATATGTCTGATTATTCTCTTCACTCACAGAACCATCATCCCAAACATTTCCGTACCATCCATTTTGTGTTGAATTATTATTACAACTTGCAACTGTATTTTTTTCCCAAACCCAGTTTCTACCACACCAACCATTTGTAGTAGTATCAGTAATACTATCTGTATATAATGATTTTCTACAATCTCGAGAAGGCCAAATTTGTTCACTATTTGGATCATCTGGATCACGACGAATTATTCTCTTATCATTACAATCAATTGAGGAACAATAAATACGTTCACCATATTTACCTTGTTGACCTTGTGGTCCTTGTGGACCATCATTTCCACGTGGACCTTGTGGACCGCCAGGACCTTTTGGACCTCTTAAACCTTCTGGACCGATATCTCCTTGTTTTCCTTGCATTCCATATGCCCCTTTTAGTCTGTTTTTAGTATATAAATTCTTCATTACAAAATAAAATATTAATATATTTGCAATAATTCCAATTGTAATTAATATTACGTCCATTGTATTAATTATAGCAAATGTTTTTTCCAATATTTTGTTTATAAATAAAATTAATCAAAATAATTTAAAAATACAATTAATCAAAAAAATAATTTAAAAATACAATTAATCAAAAAAATAATTTAAAAATACAATTAATTGATTAATAATATGAAAGTTAAATCCACCGATATGAAACAAATTACAAATTCTGTAATGCGTGTATTACGTGCTATCGGAGATGATTTAAATCTAGATTCTGATGAGTTAAGAGATAAATATATGAAATATGCATTCAGAAATGAAATTGACGATGAAAAAGTTGATAATCACATCACAGTTGATTACTATAAAAAAGGATTACTTATTCGAGGTCCTGGAACAAAAGCACTATCAATCGTATTCAAAGGTATGAAAGGAAAATGGAATAAGGTTTTATATGGATGGATTTTTTCAGTTACATCACTTGATAATATAATACGAATATGTTCAGATGCAGATATAGAATGTAAAGTAAATGAACAAAAAAATGAAGAATTGAATGAACAAAAAAATGAACAATTAAATGAAGAATTAAATGAAGAATTAAATGAAGAATTAAATGAACAATTAAATGAACAATTAATTGAAGAATTAAATGAAGAATTAAATGAAGAAACTAGTAGCAATACCAATTGTTCCGAACAAAATAGTACTGATAATAATATCAAATCTGAAATTAGCAATAGCAATAGCAATAACAATGATTCAGACGAAAATAATGAATCTCCACAAAAAGTTGTAGAAACAAAACAGAAAAAACGATATTGGAGAAAGAGAAAATAAATTTATAAAAGAATTTAAAACTAATTATGTATATAATAAAAAAATGTATTATGGAAAAAGTAAATCGTTTGGTTTGTTAAATATGATTCAAGTATTATTTTTATTTTTAATTATAAAAGAAACAGAATCAAGATTTACACAACACGGATTACCTTATTACCCAATCGGAGAATTCGTATATAATTATGATGAAACATCAAATCAAAAACTCATTGATATGGAAAGTTCCTTTGGAAGTAATCTAGTTTGTCCTTATTGGGATACAAATCCATTAGATTGGAATATACGATATATGGATCGATGTTTTGAAATAGATGTCGGAGTTCATTTTTCAATGTATATAGTTTCTGGATTACCTCCAAGTCCTGAAAAAACCAAAAATATAACTGAAATGATTAATGCTGTAAAGAATCACCCATCACTATTCGCATATTATATATCAGATGAAGTCGATTGTGGAAAAAGTGACCCACCATTTTGTATTCCTCCGGAAAATATGGAAGATACATATAAGATTATAAAGTCCCTTGATAAAATTCATCCAATTAGTATCTTAGTAAATAATCCGAATGCAATGAAATATTATGTTAATGCGTCCGATTTTAGTATATCTGATCCATATCCTTGTGGAAACTTATCTGATGCAGTTAGTCCTATAACAACAGTATCATCTCAAGCAGAAACTTTAAGTGCTCTTGGACAACCATTTATGATAACGCCGATGGCATTTGGTGGTGATGATGGTGGATGTGAAAGAACTCCTACTCCACAAGAAGAACGTGTAATGAGTTATCTAGCAGTAATTCATGGTGCAAAAGGATTACAATATTTCGCGCGAGGATTTAGATATCCAGTATCTGAAATTTCTTGGGATGAATGTCGACGAGTTGCTCTAGAGATGCAAGAATTAACACCAGCATTAGTCGATGGAACACAATTTAATATTTTTAATATACCAAAAACTGTAGAATGTTCAGGATGGGAATATGAATATAATATGGGAAAATATATAATTGTTATGTGTGCTAATATAGTTAATTCACCAACATCATTACTAATAAAAATGGATGAATTAGATAATTCAGATACTATAACAAGTATATTTGATAATAGAATATTACAGAAACATTCGTTTGATACAATTTATGATATGATACCAGGTTATGGAACAGTTGTATACCGAATATTAAAATCGGTAAATCATACACAAGAAAAGACCAGAATGATAGATTTTATGAATTATGTTGCTAATCCTTCGTTTGAAAATACATATAATGTAGGTATACCTAATGGCGTATCAATTGTATGGGAAAATAATTATGGTTCAAGTATTAAAATAGATTCGAGAACATCAGTTCATGAATTTCATTCATTAAGAAACATAATCGCGGACGATTATGCACACGTTATTTATTCATTATGTAATCCTGAAACACCCCAAGATTTATGTGATTTTAAATTATACTCGAATACAACATATGAAATTAGTTTTTGGGGGAAATCAATAAAAAATTATAAAACAAATATATATCCAAGTATATCAATAATATTTGAAGGTACAACACCCAACATATCAGAAGAACATATTTTAACGGACGATTGGAAAAGATATTCTTTCATTGGAAGTGGTAATAATGGTCCTATAGGTTATAACATATCCAAAGGTATAACTTGGATTGATTTAGTTCAAGTAGTTCCAATGTAAAATGTAAAATATAAAATGTAAAATATAAAACCTTAAATTAATACATATAAATTGAAATATTTATTAAAAATAATAAACACACCATAATATGGTAATATAAGTTTATTATTTAAAATTTTTATATTTTTATATATTAAATACTTGGATTATTGGATATGTATAAAAATTTAATTAGTATAAAAAATGCAGATGATATTAGGAGGGAATATATAAAAAAATTAAATTATTATAAAAAAATTATGAATATTAAAAATTACCCTAATATTTCGAATCATCTATATAGTTCAATGTGT
>Ga0209362_1000355_pt1 | contig 41352 bp, 41 predicted proteins | sample SaaInlV_165m_DNA_FD_184680 | JGI IMG/M metagenome (GOLD analysis project Ga0209362, IMG submission 184680) | Marine microbial communities from expanding oxygen minimum zones in the Saanich Inlet - Saanich Inlet SI037_S3LV_110m_DNA (SPAdes)... | ecosystem: Environmental > Aquatic > Marine >... | reverse complement strand
GCCTCGGCGATGTCATTCAGAACCAAGGGTTTCATCGCCTGCTCGCCATACTCCAGAAATCCGCGTTGGTACTCGACGATTTTGGTGGACACACGTAAAAGCGTATCGTTTCTTTGCTGGAGGCTCTTGATGAACCACTTTGCCTCCTGAAGGTGATTTTTTAACTGTGTTCCGTCATCGCTGCTATCGCCTCTTTGGATAAGAGCCGAGTACTCAGGGTTAACCCTGATTCTTGGTGCAGATTTTGGGTTTAGTTCGACCGTCCAGCGACCGTTCTGTTTGGAAACCATCACATCCGGCTCAACATAGTCCATTGTGCTTTGTGCAATGGTGCTGCCGGGCCTGGGATTAAGGGATTGAACCAGACTTATCACTTCTTTCAACTGGCCTTCTTTGATGCGGACTTTACGCGCCAGTTGGGTATAGTCTCTTGCTGCTAGCAGGTTAATGTGCTGCTCAACAACGACTATAGCGACGTCACGCCATGGGGTTTCAGAGGGCATCTGTCGTAGCTGTATGGCAAGGCACTCCTGAAGTGACCGAGATGCGATGCCTAAAGGGTCCAGGTGTTGGATAAGATGAAGTACCGCCTCGACCTCATCAAGCTCCACGTCCCACTCCTCGGGAGACGAATCTACAATATCCTGTATGTCTATTTGTAGGATGCCATTTTCATCCAGACCATCTATCAGGGAGAGGGCAATATATTCGTCTGTATCCGTGAGGTTGAGCAGGTTTATCTGTTCCATCAGATGGCTTTGGATGGTAACACTGTCGGCATTCCGGGTTTCGATGTAGTTTTCATCAGAGAAATCAGAGCCCGGGGTGGAGTTTTGAAAATTCTCATCAATGACATCATCCCATGTCGTGTCTACAGGTAGCTCATCTGACAGGGTTTCACTGCTGACCTGTTCGCTCACATCAGGCACTGTTTCACCATCAAGTTCCGGGTTCAGGATTTCGAATTCTTCGGCGTCAGGGGAAACGGCAACGTCATCGGTGACGCGGGATTCAGGGATATCAGGTTCGACCTCAACAACGTCATCGGTTGAGGCGGAGTCTTTGTCTTCACCTTCGGAAGACTCCTGGTCGACCTCTTCCAGCATGAAGTTGGAGTCCAGGGCATCCTGGATTTCCACTTCAAGTTCAATAGTGGAGAGCTGCAGTAGACGGATAGCCTGCTGCAGTTGCGGGGTCATCCGCAGTTGCTGACCCATTCTTACCGTAAGGGATGGTTTTAGTGCCATTAGGTCATTCTACATCCTGAAATTTTGTCCGAGATAGACAGCCTTTACTTGTTCGTCTTGCAGGATTTGTTCTGCGGTTCCTTCCGCAATAATGGTGCCTTCATTGACGATGTAGGCTTTCTCGCAAATATCGAGTGTTTCCCGCACATTGTGGTCGGTAATCAGGACGCCAATACCTCGTTCTGAGAGTTGGCAGACGATTTCCTTGATATCAGACACTGAAATCGGGTCTACACCGGCGAAGGGTTCATCCAGAAGAATGAAGTCCGGGTCAGTCGTGAGTGCGCGCGCTATTTCTACGCGTCTTCTCTCGCCTCCGCTAAGGGAAACACCGAGCGTATCCTTAATATGCGTGATGCGAAACTCACTCATTAGCTTCTTGGCGGCTTCGACCTGTGCTGGATGATCCAGGTCAGCTCGAGTTTCCAAAATGGCAAGCAGGTTCTGTTCTGCTGTAAGTCTCCTGAAAACAGATGCTTCCTGGGGAAGGTAGCCGATGCCTTTGCGTGCACGTTCGTGCACGGCCAGATGGGTAATGTCTTCACCATCGATACTCACTCCGCCACGATCGTGACTAATTGATCCGACGATCATGTAGAAGCAGGTCGTTTTCCCGGCACCGTTCGGGCCGAGTAAACCGACTACCTGGCCGCTGGCAACATCTATTGACACGTCTTTGACAACCTGGTGTCCGCGGTAGCCTTTGGCAAGATTGGAAGCGCTTAGGACGTGCATTTAGCGTGAGGACTTTTTGGGGGTAATCGTCATATTGACTCGATCAGAGCCCCCGCTTGAATTCAGGTTTACGATGCCACGACCCAGGTCATAGTAAAGCAGCTGTCCAGTGAATACGTCCTGTACCTGTTGCAATCGGGCATCACCGGACAGGTGCAGGCGTTCTTCCTGCACAAGGTAGGTGATTTTCTGAGCATCCGCGACAACCATATCCATGGCTTCATTTATTTGTTGTTGATAGTGGGCAAGTATCTCGGAGTCACTCTCTGTCTTGGCGATAATCTGAATGACTTCACCGTCCGCGGTAAAGATTTCAACCTCATTTGCGGTAACTTCCAGTGTCCCCTGGGTAATAATAACGTTGCCTTTGTAAACTGAAGAACCGCTTGTTTCGTCAACGATGGCTGCATCGGCCTGAATCCTGATCGGTTGTTCCCGGTCAGATTCCAGTGCAGATGAGAAAGTCGGCAGCAACGTCAGTAGGCAGAGTGCAAACCTCAAGTGGGTTGGTGAAAAGCGCGATATTTTCATGTCTTGTGATTCTAGCTTATTACTTTGAATCTCGCCCTATCTTATAAAAGAGAGTGTCAACGAAGAGTGGTCCGGCAAGAAAATTAATTGGGCAGGAATATGGTTGTTACTCTATGGGTAGGTGTTGAATAAAACATGTATTTTCCGGTATCCAAAAAGGCTTTCATGCCTGCAGCTGTTGTTCGACCACTCTGGTTGTCGATGAATACCGGCTCATCTGTTTCAGCGTAGTCACGCTCTGGGTAGACCGTGAGGCTGTTAGTCTGGATACTGACAAACGCACTGCCGTTACTCAACTGCGAAGCCAATACATTGCTCCACAGTTCAACGATTTCTTCTCGATAGTCTGATGAGGGCAGAATTCGTCCTTCGCTTGAGGTGATCTCCCACGGGTCCGAGTCTCGCGCTCTTCCGAGTGCAAGCGCCGGGAACTTCATGGTTGTTAGATCGGTCAGTGGAAAATGGGTAAATCGGTTGGCAGCAATTCGATGCTGTAATTCGCCCTCAGGGTCAAACTGGCTGATGGTAGCGTTCAGCATATAGAGATCCGGTTCATTCCTGGGGGTGAAGTCCACAGCTTCCTCAGACTCAGCCATGAACCAGTTAATGGTCAGGGCGAAGGCAAGTATCAGTGTGCTTAGGACAATGATTCGGTTGATCATGGGAAGGCTTTGGCTGGTACCTTGGGCTATTGGGTGAGTGCGAGGCTAGTATGCCACGAACCCCAGGCTTGTTGTTGCCGGCAGCTGAGTTATAAAGAAATACCAGATAACCGACCCGGAAACCGAGCGAGAGGCTGGTGGCGATGGCCAGATTTGCTGGATTAGTTGATTTGTCCGGATTCTGAACGCTTATGGAAAGCAGCGCTGCGTGCTAATATGACGCGCGTTTACCACCCAACCGAGTCTTGTCCATGGATGTTCCAGCCATTGAAGCTGTATTGCGGGAGAAATTACCCCAATGCGAGCTTGAACTCGTTGCCGAGGGCAACAAACTGAGCGTGAAGATAGTGTCTGATGAGTTTGCTGGCCTGAGTCGGGTCAAGCGACAACAGAAAATTTATGTTCTTCTTGATGACAGAATTAAATCAGGGGAAATTCATGCGGTTTCGATGATTACCCAAACACTGGAAGAGGCCAGCTGATAGCTTATGGATAGACTTCTGATACAAGGTGGTGCGGTACTTAGGGGCGAGCTGCGAGCCTCTGGTGCAAAAAACTCCGCACTCAAAATGTTTGCTGCGGCACTTCTGGCGGACGAGCCGGTGACGATAAGTAACGTCCCTCATTTGCGCGATATTACGACCATGATTGAACTTCTGGTATCGCTTGGCGTAGAAGTTGTGATCGATGAAAAGATGAACATCGAGATTCATGCAAACACGATCAAGAGTTTTAAGGCGCCCTATGAGCTCGTCAAAACCATGCGCGCCTCGTTTAATGTATTGGGACCATTGTTGGCTCATTACGGGCAGGCAGAAGTTTCATTGCCAGGAGGGTGTGCCATTGGTCCAAGACCAGTGGATCAGCATCTACGGGGCCTGGAGGCGCTGGGTGCCAAGATCGAAATGGTTGATGGTTACGTCAACGCAACGACCGATGGCGGCCTGAAGGGTGGCCATGTCTATTTTGATTTCAGCACAGTTGGCGGAACAGAACACATCATGATGGCGGCCTGTCTTGCAGATGGTGTGACGGTAATGGAAAACTGCGCACGTGAGCCTGAAATTGTCGATCTGGCCGGTTTTCTGAACAAGATGGGCGCTAAAGTTGAAGGCGCTGGTACAGACACGATTACGATTACCGGCGTGCCGTCAATGCATGGTTGCTCGCATCGGGTGATCGCCGATAGGGTCGAAACGGGAACCTACCTGATAGCCGCAGCGGCGACTGGCGGAAAGATCAAGATACGCGATGCAAACCCTGAGCACCTTGAGATGGTTATTAGCAAGCTTAGGGAAGCAGGTGCAAGAATCACCATTGATGGCAGCACGATTGAATTAGATATGGAAGGCCGCAGGCCCAAGGGGGTTAGTCTTGTCACCGCACCGTACCCGGCGTTCCCCACTGACCTTCAGGCCCAGATCATTGCGCTTAATAGCGTCGCGGAAGGGACCAGTACCGTTAAGGAAACGATTTTTGAGAATCGGTTCATGCACGTACACGAAATGAATCGAATGGGTGCCAAGATCCGACTTGAAGGTAATAATACAACAGCGATAGTTGACGGCGTCCCCCATTTAACCGGTGCGCCGGTCATGGCAAACGACCTGCGGGCGTCAGTTTCCCTGGTCATCGCTGGTCTGGTTGCACAAGGGGATACCATTGTAGATCGCATCTATCATATCGATCGCGGATATGAGCAGGTTGAGGAAAAGTTACAGAACCTGGGCGCCAATATCAGGCGAGTCGCGTCGGAGTGAGCTATGTCTGCAAAACTTGTAATTGCACTGACTAAAGGTCGGGTACTAACCGACGAGTTGTCTCTTCTTGCCCAAATAGGTATCGAGCCAAACGAAGATCCGCAGAAGTCCCGTAAGTTGGTGTTTGAAACCAGTCGCGATGACGTGGAAATTATGGTTCTGCGTGGTGCCGATGTTGCTACTTATGTGGAGCATGGGGTCGCTGACCTCGGTATGTCTGGTAAGGATGTACTGCTGGAGCACAGCGGTTTCGGTTTCTATGAGCCGCTGGATCTTGGACTGGGTAGATGCCAGATTATGGTCGCTGGCCTGAAAAATGAGCCCGAACTGCCATCCAGGCTGCGCATTGCGACGAAGTTCACGAAAACAGCCAAACGATATTATGCCGCCCAGGGAATCCAGGTGGACATCATCAAACTTTATGGAGCGATGGAGCTTGCCCCGGTAACCGGCCTCGCTCACCGAATCGTTGATATTGTTGAGACGGGTAACACGCTCAAAGCTAATGGCCTGGTACCTATGGAGCTGATTGCAGATGTCAGCACCCGCCTTATCGTTAACGAGTCATCATTTAAAACCAAGTACGATCGGATCAAATCGCTTATTGATGCGCTGGGGAAAGAAACATGATTGCGCGATTGGATAGTGATTCACCACAGTTTCTTTCAGCGTTGCAATCCCTGGGTGAGTTTCCGGAACAGGATCAGATACAGATACGCGCCAGTGTCGCTGACATTCTGGAAGATGTGCGTGTCAGGGGCGACGAAGCGCTGGTTGAACTGACTAATCGGTTTGATGGCCAGTCCGTTTCGGATATGGCTGCGCTTTCAATTGGCCAAGATCAGTTACTGGAAGCTTATGAGTCGATTGATGAGCTTGTTCGTGATGCGCTGATCGAGTCAGCTGACAGAGTCCGCGAGTACCATGAGCATCAAAAAGCCTCAATGGCCACCGGTGACGGATGGCGTTACACCGATAACATGGGTAACCACCTTGGGCAGAATATTCGGCCGATGTCGCGGGTAGGCATCTATGCCCCCGGCGGCAAAGCATCTTATCCGTCGACGGTAATAATGACTGCGATTCCTGCTCAGGTTGCTGGTGTGAATGAGATGATTCTTTGTGTTCCCACCCCGGGTGGTGAACTTAATCCAACGCTCCTGGCTGCCGCGCATCTTTGTGGTATTGAGCAGGTATTTTCCCTGGGCGGGGCTCAGGCGATTGCGGCGATGGCATTTGGGACTGAAGCCGTACCGAAAGTCGACAAGATTGTCGGCCCGGGTAATATCTATGTGGCGACTGCCAAGGAAATGGTGTTTGGTAAGGTCGGCATCGATATGATTGCGGGGCCATCCGAAGTGGTGATTGTGGCGGATGATAGCGCTGACCCGAAATGGGTCATCCAGGACATGTTTGCCCAGGCAGAACATGACGAGATGGCTCAGGCGATTGTCATTTCGCCCAGCGAAAAACTTCTGGAAGTAATTGCGGAGCAACTACCCATCAAACTGGCCCAGCAAAAGCGTCAGCCTATTATCTCTGAAGCAATTTCCAGTCGGGGAGCGTTGATCAAGGTCAAGGACCTTAATGAAGCCTTCGAGATTGTGAACAAGATTGCGCCAGAGCACTTACAACTGGCGATTGAGGCACCCGAAGTCTGGTTGCCCAACGTGCAGCATGCGGGCGCAGTATTCCTGGGTGTGGATACAGCTGAGGTGGTAGGTGACTATACGGCTGGCCCAAGTCATGTATTACCGACGAGCGGCACCGCCCGATTTGCTTCGCCCCTGGGTGTTTATGACTTCCAGACTCGTACGTCTATCATTCAATGTTCCCGTGAGGGAGCAGTAAAGCTTAGCCGTGCTGCTGCGATTCTTGCCAGTGAGGAAGGTCTTTATGCTCATGCCGAGTCCGCTTTGGCTCGAGTAAAGGGCTAACGGGCATTTCATGTCAGGCCCTTTGCAACGTTACCTGGACGGAGTAAGTCGAGGCGAATATCAGCCAGATGAATCCCAGAAGGTCGCGCTGCGACTCCTGCAGAGACTCTTTGATGAAATTGGTGCCTCTGCGGACAAAAAACAGTCTGGCTTTCTCTCCCGTCTTGTAGGGAAAAAAGGCAACCCTCCCCTGGTCAGGGGCTTGTACTTCTGGGGGGGTGTAGGGCGAGGTAAAACGTTCTTGATGGACCTCTTTTACGAAGAGTTGCCCGTGAAGCAAAAGAAGCGTTTGCACTTCCACCGGTTTATGCGCGAGGTTCACAGGAAACTCCGTGACTTCCAGGGTGAGCCGGACCCGCTTAAAAAGGTTGCCGCCAGTTTTGCGGGGCAGGCAAGAATTATCTGCTTCGACGAATTTTTTGTGAGTGATATTACTGATGCAATGCTGCTCGCGGGTTTGCTTGATGAGATGTTCAGACTGGGTGTGACGCTGGTCGCTACCTCAAATGTAGACCCTGATCACCTTTACAAAAACGGATTACAGCGGCGGAAATTTCTACCGGCAATTGAATTGCTCAATGCTCATACCCTGGTTCACCATCTGGACGGAGGTTTGGATTACCGACTTCGAGCATTGGAATCCGCGGAGATTTACCATTATCCACTTGATGATGCTGCGGAAATTGGCCTGCAGGCAGCATTTCGCAGTATTTCCCCGGATGAGGGAAAAGTAGCAGTGGTGCTACCCATAGAAGGGCGTGACATCGACACGCGCCGCTGCGGTGACGGTGTTGCGTGGTTTGAGTTTACAGCGCTATGTGACGGTCCAAGAAGTCAGAATGACTATATTGAATTGGCCAGGCTGTTCCAGACCGTGCTGGTTGGCAATGTCCCAAGGTTCGGTGAGGAGAAGGAGGATCAGGCCAGGCGGTTTATCAGTCTTGTCGATGAGTTTTATGACAGGAGTGTTAAACTGATTATCTCGGCTGAATCCCCCATCCTGGATCTTTACCAGGGGCGGAGGCTGGCATTTGAGTTCCAGAGGACCGAGAGCCGCCTGCAGGAGATGCAGTCCAAGGAGTATCTGGCGAAGCAGCACAAGCCTTAAGCCATGGGTTGAAAACTATGCTGCCAAGTATGCTGCCAAGTATGCTGCCAACTATGCTGAAACAGGCCGGGATCTTATCTGATTGGGCCTGCTGCCGTGGTGAAGGCCTTCCGGTAAGGCAGGAGCGTCATGTGTCGTACAAAATTCCAGTCGATATCCTGTATTCAGGGCATAAATAAGGTTTTAAAATCAAGGAATTACCGTAGTTTGATTGGTTTCCTGATTCTCCTTGCAACTGAGATGTGGCTTAGTTAATATGCGCGCTCCCTGAATCCTGCTCTGTGTGCTCACAAAGAGGGGTTTGAACATTAGAAGACGGTCAGTGATTAAGCATGAAGACAGTTAGCGCCAAAAAAGAAACAGTAACGCGAAAATGGTATGTCGTGGACGCCACAGGCAAGACCCTTGGGCGTCTTTGTACAGGGATCGCGAACCGTCTCAGGGGCAAGCATAAGCCTGAATTCACACCGCACGTTGATACCGGTGATTATGTCGTCGTCGTTAATGCGGAAAAGATTGTAGTTACTGGCAACAAGACAACAGATAAGCTGTATCATCACCACTCGGGATACCCTGGCGGCATTAAGTCGATTTCTTTCGACAAGCTGCAAGTGAAGTCTCCGGAAATGATCATTGAGAAAGCTGTCAAAGGCATGATGCCAAAGAACAAGCTGAGCCGCGCAATGCTCTCCAAGCTGAAAGTTTATGCCGGTAATGATCACCCCCATAGTGCACAGCAACCCACCCTATTAGAAATTTAACTAAAACCAGTATTTAGGTAGCAGCGAATGACCCAGTATTACGGAACCGGAAGAAGAAAATCATCCAAGGCACGAGTCTTTATGGCTGCTGGCGATGGGAGCATCCGGGTAAATGACCGTAGCCTTGATGAATACTTTGGTAGGGAAACTGCCCGTATGATCGTGAGGCAACCTCTGGAAGTGGCTGATGTTACAGGTAAATTTGATTTCAACGTGACTGTTCGCGGTGGCGGTGGATTCGGTCAGGCTGGTGCGATCCGGCATGGTATCACTCGTGCACTCATTGCGTACGATGAGACGCTTCGCCCGTCCCTGCGAAATGCGGGTTTCGTCACGCGAGATGCAAGAACCGTCGAACGTAAGAAAGTCGGTCTGCGTAAAGCACGTAAGAAGCCCCAGTTTTCCAAGCGGTAATTTTTTACTCGCTAAAGCCCCCCGTTCCAACCGAATGGGAAAACTCCAGATAAAACGCTGGCTTGGCCACATATTTCTATGCATGTGTGGTAGAATCCGCTCGGCCAATTTTGGGGGCTTAGCCTCCCTGATCCTGCGGTTGATCCAGACGGGTATGGGATAAGGGGTGGACGTTGTAACGGTAAGGAGAGTTCATTTTGAATGAAGATAGCGTCAATACAGGACGTCGCAATTTCCTGATTGGGGCGACCACGGCAGTTGGGTCTGCTGGAGTAGTAGGGTTAGCCGTACCATTCGTTGGTTCCTGGAACCCAAGCGCCAGGGCGCTGGCAGCAGGCGCACCAGTTAAAATCGATATTAGCAAGTTGTCCGCAGGCGAAATATTGGGGCCAATCCCTGCCTGGAGGGACAAACCTATATTCGTGGTCAAGCGTTCAGATGCAATGCTTGAGCAGTTAAATTCCATGAATGACAGGCTGGCTGACCCAGACTCGCAGCGCGAGCAACAACCTGGTTACGCCCAGAACGGTACCCGCTCAATTAAACCAGATGTACTGGTACTTGTTGGGCTCTGTACCCACCTGTCATGTTCACCTAAATTCCGTCCGGCTATTCAGCCGGAAGTATTCGATGAGGAATGGATAGGCGGTTTCTTCTGTCCCTGCCACGGCTCTAAGTTTGACCTTGCCGGTCGAGTCTATGCAGGCGTGCCCGCTCCTTCTAACCTTGAAGTACCACCTCACTTTTATGAAAGTGACTCCGTGATTGTCATCGGAGAAGACGAGGGGACTGCTTGATGTCAGGTTTACAACAGTCGTTTAAGAACATGATGGGTTGGGTGGATGCCAGGCTTCCAGTAACGGAAACCTATGAAAAGCATCTGTCCAAATATTATGCGCCAAAGAACTTCAATTTCTGGTACTTCTTCGGAGTATTGTCCGTGGTAGTGCTGGTGAACCAGTTGCTAACCGGTATCTGGTTAACGATGAGTTATGTACCGAGCGCGGAGGGGGCTTTTGCTTCAGTTGAATACATTATGCGGGATGTGGAGTACGGCTGGATGCTCAGGTATATGCATTCGACCGGCGCCTCAGCGTTCTTCCTCGTGGTTTATCTGCATATGTTTCGGGGCCTTGCCTATGGGTCATATCAAAAACCGCGGGAATTGATCTGGATTCTCGGGATGCTGATTTATATCGCGTTGATGGCGGAAGGCTTTTTCGGCTATCTGCTACCGTGGGGAAACATGTCTTTCTGGGCAGGCCAGGTCATCGTATCTTTGGCCGGTGCCATTCCCTTCGTAGGTGAAGCGCTGGCGACCTGGGTGCGTGGAGATTTCAATATTTCAGGTATCACCCTGAACAGGTTCTTTGCGCTTCACGTGGTGTTAATTCCACTGGTACTGATTGTGCTCGTGTTCCTGCACATTCTTGCGCTGCACGAAGTGGGCTCAAACAATCCGGACGGCGTCGATATCAAGAAAAATCTCGACGAGAATGGCAAACCACTTGATAGCATTCCATTCCATCCGAATTACACCATTGGGCATGATTTACCTGCGATAGTCGGGTTCCTGTTTTTATTCTGCATCGTGATGTTCTACTACCCTGATGGCGGTGGTTACCTGATCGAGCATCCCAACTACGAGCCTGCAAACCCGCTGAAGACGCCTGATCTTATCGCGCCCGTATGGTATTACACGCCTTTCTATTCAATGCTTCGTGCCGCGACTTTCCCATTGTTCGGGCTTGATGCGAAGTTTTGGGGGCTGGTTGTGATGGCGGGTGCAATTGCGTTGCCGATCGTATTGCCCTGGCTGGATAAGTCGCCGGTAAAATCGATCCGGTATAAAGGGTGGGGCAGTAAAATCTTCCTCGCACTGTTTATTATCTCGTTCTTTATCCTCGGCTATCTGGGTGTTCAACATCCGACGCCGGTGAGGACTTTAGTGGCACAGCTTTGTACCGCGATTTACTTTGGCTACTTTTTGTTGATGCCCTGGTATACCAGCGTTGAGAAGACGAAGCCGGTCCCGGAAAGGGTGACGATGCCATGAATATGAAGCAGATGTTGTTGGCAGCCCTGATCTTTCTTCCGGGGTTCGCGGCTGCCTCAGGTGGAGAAACGCTCATTCCCCTTGATGATATGAAGCCTAACCTGGAAGACCAGGCATCGCTTCAGCGTGGAGCGAAGACCTACCTGAACTACTGCATGGGTTGTCACTCACTTAAGTACCAGCGGTACCAGCGAACTGCAGATGATTTGGGTATTCCTGCAGACCTGATGATGGAGCATATGGTTTTTGAGTCATCTGCTCAAATCGGGTCGCTGATGGGTAACGCCATGTCCGTCGACAACGCAAAGCAGTGGTTTGGTTCAGTTCCTCCGGATCTAACAATGTATACAATGCTAAAAGGTGGCCCTGAGTATCTTTACACTTATATGCGTGTCTTCTACGAGGACAAGACAAGGCCAATGGGTGTTAACAACCTGTTGTACGAGAACGTCGCTATGCCGCATCCCCTGGTAGAGTTGCAAGGTTTACAACGAAAAGTGTGTAAACAAATCCCGCGACTTGCTGACAATGGCGGCGAGATGAGAGACCCGTTGACCGGCGACCTGATCATGGCAGAACAGTGCGGTGACGATTTGATTCAGAGAGGATTCAGTCCTCTGGAACTGGTGGAAGGCACCGGGTCCCTGACACCCGAGGAGTATGACCAGTTGATTTATGATCTGGCTAACTTCCTACATTACACGGCAGATCCCAGCCGCCTGGAACGAGAACGAATCGGAATCTACGTTCTTCTGTTCCTGGCGTTCTTCTTTGTTTTCACCTGGCTGCTGGGCCGAGAGTACACGAAAGAACAGCATTAAACTCCAGTGTCGTACCGATTGGTATGGCACCCACCTAACATCTAACCTAGTAAGGGGTGAAGAATGGGCGTAGTAGCCAAGCATTCATCAATGATTTTTTATTCTGACGGCAATGATCATTACAGCCAGAGAGTTCGTCTTGTTTTGGCCGAAAAAGGCGTCGCAGTTGAGATCATCGAGGTTGAGCCAGGCAGCATGCCAGAGGACCTGGCCGGTCTGAATCCATACAACTCCCTGCCAACACTGGTAGATCGGGATCTTGTGCTCTACGAATCACAGGTCATCATGGAATATCTGGACGAACGATTCCCACACCCACCCCTGCTGCCTGTCTACCCGGTAGCACGAGCGCAGAGCCGTTTGTTTATTTACAGAATCCAGAGAGACTGGTGTGGCTATGTCGACACGATAATCGCAGGCAGATCAAAAGATACGGTGATTGACCGTGCGCGGAAAGAGCTTCGTGAAAGCCTGGTTGCGATTGCGCCTGTGTTTGCTGACAAGCCATTCTTTATGAGCGAAGAATTCACTCTGGTGGACTGTTGTGTCGCTCCAATTTTGTGGCGATTACCTGCCCTGGGAATTGATTTGCCTCCCAAACATGGCAAAGCCATTCAGGATTATATGGATAGGATATTTGAGCGGGATGCATTCCAGGCTTCACTCAGTGAAGCTGAGCTCGATATGCGGGATTAGTTGCAGATCATCCGGTTTGATTGATCGTCTATGAATTCATCTGTCCCATACCTGATTCGAGCGATCAATGAATGGATCCTCGACAATAACTGCACACCATATATGGTCGTTGACGCGACGATGGATGATGTGTCGGTGCCGCTCGCTCACGTCAAGGATGGCCAGATCGTTTTGAATATTGGTCCACAGGCCATCAGGAACCTGAGTATCTCAGGTGAATACATAATGTTCAGCGGGCGCTTTGCCGGCATCGCGCATGAAGTCTATGCACCCATTGGTGCTGTGATGGGTATCATTACCAAAGAGAATGGCGAAGGTATGTGGTTCCCGCGTGATGAAGAGCCTGAACCAACCCCGGACGGCCCCACACCAGGAGATTTCCCGTTAGAAGGCTCATCATCCGAGGGATCATCTGCAGGAGCGCCCGGCAAGAAGCCGAAGAAAGGCCCTCCGTCTTTAAAGGTCGTTAAGTAACGTAATCTTCGGCTTTTCAACGTTGTAGCGTGAATCAGTTTATATACTCAAAAACCTTTACGATTTTTTGTACACCCTGAATGTCTCTGGCGATATCCACAGCTGCATCAGCTTCTGCGCGGGTGAGTAAACCCATCAGGTAAACCACGCCGTTCTCGGTGACAACTTTTATTCGGGTCGCGTCGGTGGACTCTGCCGCTGACAATGCGGATTTCACTTTCGTTGTCAGCCAGCTGTCGTTGGTTCGGGACAGGAGAGTCGTTTTCCCGGCTACAGTGAGTTCATTATGAACCTTGCGTACGTTCCGCAATGGCTCAACCTGCGCAGAGGCCATGGGAATCAGGTCTGCAGATGAAACTTGTCCAGTTAGCAGAACAATACCGTCGAAACTGGTGACATTAATATTGGCATCTGCTAATCCAGGATTAGCATCCCTGACGCGTTTTTTAGCGAGTGATTCGTTTCTTGAATCATCGAAAGCTTCACCGACCGAATTCACCGTGCAGCTTGTTGTCAGGAATAGTGCCAGGATAAGAACGGAAAAATGCATAATGTTTAACTTTATAAAACGCTAATTCAGTCTAGTGTAAATGCACCGGGTATCCAATCGATCTGTTTTCCTATTGATACAACATCGAATCGATAGCTCTTCCATTTGTGGCCGGAAGTCTGAAGATAGCGCTTAGCTGTATTAATGATTTTGGTTTGCTTGGAGTAAGTGACTGAGTCTGCGCCAGAACCATAATCGGAATTTTGTCGGAGCCTGACTTCGACAAACACCAGCAGGTCCTTTTTTTCCATGATCAGGTCAATCTCTCCTGTTTTCCATGAATAGTTGCGATTGACCGTGGAAAAGCCCTTTTTCAGAAGAAAGTTTTCAGCCCGGGCTTCCGCCTGTCTCCCGGCTTCTTGTGTCGTCATGGCGGGTTCTCGTGTAGTCATGGTTCTCGTGTAGTCAATGTTGTCGGCTACAGAGCAGAATCGAATATCATGGGAACTGTGCTCACCTTGCCATCCCGGAATTGCGCCCACATCAGGGAGCGGTTCACGATGTTGTCCTTGTTGAGTGTAAGAATGCCGGTTGCGCCAAAAATTTTCTCTTCAGGGAATTCCTTCAACTGTTGAAGGCGGGGGTAGAGCCTGTGGACGTCGACGCCAAGCGCGTAGAACGGAGCAAGCTGACTGCTGGCGCCACTCCAGGTATCAACAATTAGTTGTTTTGTACTGTCGTCGTTGGTTAGTTTCCAGGGGATATCGCAAAAACGGATGCCGTTCATGTCAATAGCATTTATTCGGGAGTCGGTGCCAATATGAACATGGGACGTTGCGTACACAGGGATATCCTCCGCATAAAAGAATGCCAGGGTTGGGTTAATGCCCCGTGCCTGTGTTGCGTTTGAAAGCAGGAATACAAAGTCGATGTCCTGGCGGCGGCGCGCAGTGAACTCAAACCGTTCACCCGTAATTCGGCGCAGGCTTGCGGCTCGCTGTTCACTTGAATCGACATTTAGCAGTGACTTAATCAAATCGGAATAGTCGCGCTGGTCTGTAAACCTGGCGCTATCTACGATCAAACCGCCGCGGTCGGTGAAACTGTCTGTGAAGGCTTCAAGGTTGCGGTCACCCCATTCGCTGTCAGGTGCGACGATAAGCCCTTTTAACAGACCTTCCCGGGATACCTGCTCCGCCACCTGTCTGGATTCGTCTTCCGGGGCCAGCCCGAACTGATACAGGTTCGGATTGATCTCGCTATTTAACGTCCGGTTAAGCGCAATGACAGGAACTTTCAGGGGCAGTCTCGCGACCTTTGTGACTTTTGCTCTATCCAGTGGGCCGATGATCAGTTCCGCTCCGCCTGCAATGGCTCTGGAAATAATGTCGAGAATATCACCGCCGGCTGAGTCGTAGATTTTCAGACTGGAATTTGGTGTTAACTGATAATGTGCAGCGATATATCCATCACGGATTGCGCGTCCGATCGCGCCAAGTTTGCCATTAAGTGGCAGAATCAGGGCAATGTTCTCTGGTCGTTCCTCGACAATTCGTGAAAGCATTTGCAGGGAAGCAGGAACGATGACCGCGGCGGAATGGTTCGGCCAGGCCTGTCGCCATTTTTTAAGCGCATTCAGTTGTCGCAGGGGGTCATCCTGAAATCTTTTGGTCATTGCAGCGAGAGACAACCATCCTCTTATTTCGCTGGTAATGCTTTGCTCCGCCTGCAGTTGCAGGGTCTTCTCTGATAGCTGGAGCAGGGTTGAAAAAATAGTTTCGTGATTCCCAGGTCGCTCCTCCGGAGGCAAGAGGCGATTGATGTAGATGAGTTCCCGGGCACTGGCAAGGTAACTTCGACCCAGTAGATAGCCCCTTGCCCTGAGTTTTCCAACCCTGACCTGCATTCGTGTATCCAGGCGGATATTTTGGAATCTTTGGTCCTCCAGAATACGAATAGCCCGCAGAGGGTTGTCATTGGCCAGGGCTACCTCGGCGGCAAAGTAAGAATAATCCCGTGTAGAGTTTGTTGAGACGTATGGAGACTCGATGGAATCTAATATTCGACCAGCGAGAGCGATGTCGGCTCCCTGTATCGCGATGCCAACTGCATCCAGTTTTAGTTCGGTAGATTTAGGGGGTTGGGTTCTGCCTGCTTCCAGTAATAGTCGATCGATACCTCTGTGTTCACTGAGCAGGGGTTGGCCACCCTGTGAAGAGGCTTTCTTAACCGTCGGCACAGTACATGCGGTAACTGCAAGAAGGAATGCGAGAGGGAGAGAAAGAACCGCTAATTTGTTCATGTCACTTCAGCTACACTAGGGCCCCGGAATTATCCCACAAGTTGTGCTGTTGTTGTGTGAACTTCTGCCTGTAAAGGCAAACGAATTTTCCTGATGATCGGTGATCAATTGTCGACTTTATATGTAGTAGCCACGCCCATTGGCAATCTGGGTGATATCTCACAACGAGCTATAGAGGTCCTTAGTTCTGTTGATGTTATTGCCGCTGAGGATACCCGGCATACCGGCAAGCTGCTTTCGGAGTTTTCTATATCTTCGAAGTTGATCGCGTTGCATGACCACAACGAAGATCGGTCGACCGCCAGAATCATCCAGATGCTGGAGGGCGGGCAGAGCATTGCTATTGTTTCTGATGCCGGAACCCCTCTCATCTCTGACCCCGGATACCATCTGGTCAATCAATGTTTGTCCAGGGGATTTGATGTCGTCGCAGTACCTGGTCCGAGTTCGGTCACTGCTGCGCTCAGTATTGCGGGAATGCCAACTAACAGGTTCTCGTTTGAGGGGTTTGTCCCTGCCAAAAATGTAGCGCGAAGGGAGTTCCTGTCGAATCTAAAGTTCGAAACAAGAACCCAGGTTTTCTTTGAGTCGCCTCATCGCATCAGTGAAACCCTTCGAGCAATGGCAGATATCATGGGGTCGGAACGCCAGTTGAGTCTCTGCCGGGAGTTGACCAAGACATTTGAGCAGGTGGTTTTGGGTACCGTTGGTGAGATTTCGGAACAGATTGATTCAGGAGATATTCCTTCGAGGGGAGAGTTCGTCCTTGTTTTGCGCGGAAGTGACGAAGTGCTGGCGGTCAACGCTGACCATCTGCTTCAAACCCTGTTGGCAGAGCTTTCCCCCTCCAGGGCGGCATCGGTGGCAGCGAAAGTAACAGATTTATCCAGATCGGATCTTTACGACCGCGCCCTTGATCTGAAAAAGGGAGCAGATCCAGCTTGAGCGCAGAGGCGCCAGGGAGTAGTCTTCGCGCCAGGAGTCGGCCAGGCAATCGCCCCAGCGCAAGCCAGGGAGGAAAGTCCGGGCTCCAAAGGGTAGAGTGCCAGGTAACGCCTGGGAGGCGCGAGCCTACGGAAAGTGCAGCAGAAAATAAACCGCCTGTTTTTCATTCGTGAGAGGCAGGTAAGGGTGAAATGGTGCGGTAAGAGCGCACCGCGCGGCCGGTAACGGGCGTGGCAGTGTAAACCCCACTCGGAGCAAGACCAAATAGGAATCCGCTAATCGTGACCCGCGATGGGATTCGGGTAGGTCGCTATAGGTGTCCGGCGACGGGCATCACAGATGAATGATTGTCCTCGACAGAACCCGGCTTACCGGCCGGCTCCTTATTTTTATACAGCTCATATTTTACGATCATATGAGGCGGTCCCAAGGTGTTTTTCGACGCTTCAGCACCGTCTCAGGCCCTATATTCATGAGGTCTCTGTTTTATATGCACATTGGGAATATAAAATAGCCTGCATAGTACAGATCAGTCTTAGGCACGAAACCTCATAAGTTACTTTAACTTATGAGGATATATGGCTGTAATCTATTAGATTATGGTTTAGGCTATGTAATACTCTATAGAAACGCTCCTAAGTTATTGTGTTTTAAAGACAAATTGGCTCAATTGAGCTTGACAGGAACCTGTCCCCTTTCTAAGGTTCACTGTGAAGAAAAGTGGGTAAATGTGTCGTTTAGTGGAGAAACCTTATTCAAGGTTGCTCCAGCGCTGAGAGGGTATTGTATTTTGACTCTCTGCTGATGGCTCATGGCCCCTATTTTCCAGTTTATGGAGTGGGTTTAAAGGCATGTTCAGGGGCGTAAACAACGTGAATATTGATGCGAAAGGTCGCATCGCTATTCCTACGCGGTTCCGGGATCAACTCCTGAATCACTGTAACGGTGAGATGGTTGTCACCATCGACACCGAAGAGCGGTGCCTCCTTATCTATCCCCAGCACGACTGGGATGACATTCAGCGCAAGGTAGAAGCCCTGCCTAGCTTTAATGTTGCTGCTCGTCGAGTGCAGCGTTTATTGATTGGTCACGCGACTGACATTCAAATGGATAGCAGCGGCCGAATACTGCTGACACCACCATTGCGGGAATATGCGCAATTGGATAAGAAAGGCGTATTGCTCGGACAGGGTAAGAAGCTTGAACTCTGGAGCGAGCCGTCGTGGATAGAACGTCGAGATTCATGGCTGGAAGATCAATCCAGCCTGGAGCTACCCGACGAATTACAGTCTCTGTCCCTCTAGGTGCCTGCATCGTGACCGACCCCCACCAAACAGTTCTGCTCGAAGAGGCTGTTTCAGCCCTCATTATCGATCGCAGTGGCACCTATGTCGATTGTACATACGGTCGAGGCGGGCACAGTCAGGCGATTGTGAACACACTTGAGTCTGATGGCAGGTTGCTGGTTGTGGACCGTGACAAAACAGCGATCGATCATGCGCAGGAGAAGTTCAAAGATGATCCTCGGGTAATGGTGGAGCACGGCGCATTTTCACAACTTGTAGAATTTACGCAAAAACATCAGCTCGAGGGCCTCGACGGAGTGCTGATGGATCTTGGTGTCTCATCACCTCAGTTGGATGATCGAGAACGTGGGTTCTCTTTTCAGCAGTCAGGTCCTCTGGATATGCGGATGAACCAGACCGAAGGAGAAACCGCAGAAGAATGGCTTAGCGTGGCCAGTGAAAAACAGATCATGGATGTCCTAAAGCAATACGGTGAGGAAAGGTTTGCCAAGCGTATTGCACGAAAGATTGTTGAAACGCGAGCCATATCTCCGATCAATACCACCGGCAAACTCGTTGAGATTTGCCAAACATCGATCCCACGGAAAGAAAAACACAAGCACCCTGCCACCAGAACTTTCCAGGCGATTCGAATACAGGTCAATCACGAGCTGGATGAGTTAGAGGCCTGTCTGCGCGATGTGATTGAATTACTTAATTCGGGTGGCCGGTTCGCGGTCATCAGTTTTCATTCTCTTGAGGACAGAATCGTAAAACGTTTCTTCAGGCGCATGGAAAAAGGTGATGACCTCCCCTCTCGCTTGCCAATACGGGATGCGGAGTTGAACAGGAGGTTAAAGGTTATAGGCAAGCCGGTTCGCGCATCCGAAGCCGAAATTGAGCGAAATCGTCGAGCACGGAGCTCGATAATGCGCATCGCGGAGAAGCTGTGATGCCAGTGATTGTGCAACAACTTATGCGCTGGTTCTTCTCTCCTAGGCCGATGGCAGGTTCTTTTTTATGTGGTCTGTTGGTGGTGTCTTCGCTCGGTGTTGCATATTCGTCACACCAGACACGCAATATGTATCGAGATTTACAACAGCTCGAGAAAGATCATGATGATCTCGAGCACGAATATGAAAAGCTTCTTCTGGAGCACAGTGCCTGGGCAGATTACACCAGGCTCAACGAGCTGGCGCAGGACAAGCTGCAAATGACCGCGCCCGAAACCAGTGAAATGGTGGTGCTGCGATGATGCTAGCGCGTGTCCATCTTGTGGGAATCATCGTTATTTCCCTGTCAGCGGCCATGATGATGCGGCTTTGGTACCTGCAGATTTTTGAAAAAGATTTTCTTCAGAATCAGGGCGATGCACGGACTATTCGAATGGAGCGTATTAACGCACACCGGGGCATCATCCAGGATAGAACGGGCAAGCCCCTGGCGGTTAGTACCCCGGTTCTGTCCTTGTGGGTCAATCCCAGTGAGGTTCTACAGTCAAATGCCAGCCTTAAACCTCTCACAACTTACCTGGGTGTTAAGGCTGGAGAGTTCGATAAACGGCTGAAAAGTGCCAAATCAAAAAACTTTGTTTATCTGAGGCGCCACCTCCCGCCGGCTGAGGCTCGCGGGATTCTCGAGCTGGAAATACCTGGAATCTATGCGGAGCGTGAATATCACCGTTTCTACCCCGCTGGTGAAGTTGCTGCACACCTTGTTGGGCTCACTAACGTAGATGATAAGGGGCAAGAAGGGCTTGAGCTTGCTTTTGATAAGTGGCTGGCCGGAACGGCAGGCAAAAAAAAGGTTCTAAAGAATCTGTACGGTGAAATTATTCGGGATATAAAGCCCGTTGCAGAAGCGCAGCCAGGAAAGACGCTGACACTTGGGATTGACCTGAGGCTTCAATATCTGGCCTATCGAGAGCTGAAATCTGCGGTGAAGTCTTTTCAGGCAGAATCCGGATCGATAGTTGTTCTGGATGTTGAGTCCGGCCAGGTTCTCGCGATGGTGAATCAGCCTTCTTACAACCCCAACAATCGAGTCGGTCTGGATTTGAGTGCGGTGAGAAATCGGGCTTTAACTGATGTGTTTGAGCCTGGGTCTACCGTTAAACCGTTTACGGTTGGCGTCGCGCTCCAATCTGGAAGCTACAGCCCGCAGTCGATTATTGATACTGCGCCCGGTTTCGTTCGAGTCGATAATTTTACCGTTCGTGATCCACGAAACCGGGGTGAGATAACCCTGGGTGAGATCATTATACATTCAAGCCAGGTTGGTATTTCCAAGCTGGCTTTGGACCTTAATGAGTATGAGGTCTGGGGGATGTTTGAAAAATTGGGTTTTGGTCGCGATGTCGGTACGGGTTTCCCTGGAGAGAGTGCGGGGTATCTGCCCAATCACCGAAGATGGAAAGACCTTGACAGGGTAACCTTTGCCTACGGCTATGGACTTACGGTCACGCCGTTACAACTGGCGGCCTCCTACTTGACTATCGCAAGTGGCGGGATCAAGAGGGATGTCAGTCTTATCGAAGGCATGGGGAGTAATGATCAGCGAATTTATTCCAGAGAAGTCGCAGACCAGCTAAAGCAGATGCTGGCGTCTGTGGTGACTGAGGGGACAGCAAAAAAAGCTGCGATAGAAGGTTATTCAGTGGCGGGTAAAACCGGAACGGTCAGGAAGATGGGGAAATCTGGTTACGAAGATACCCGACACCTTGCATTTTTCGCAGGTATGGCGCCGGTTGATCATCCCCGGTTGGTTGGTGTGGTACTGATCAACGAGCCAAAGGGCGAGAAATTCGGTGGCGGAGCGATAGCTGCGCCGGTCTTTTCCAGAGTAATACAGAATGCCCTTCGGATCCTGAACGTACCGCCTGTAGTCCAGATTGAAGGAGGGGCTGCCTAGGTGATGCTGCGCGAGCTACTCCCAGACATGCCGGTCCCTGCCATCGCGATTCAAGGAATTTGCGAGGATAGCCGGCGGGTTAAAAGCGGTGACCTTTTTTGCGCGGTAGCAGGTGAGCGGACCGATGGCCGAGACCACATAGCAGCTGCTATTGGCAATGGTGCGGCTGCAGTGTTGGGCGAAGCACCTTTACCTGAAATGTCGAACCCGTTGGTACCGATGGTTGCTGTCGAGGGTCTGCGCAGCCGAATGAGCGAGATTGCCGGCCGTTTCTACGGCCATCCAAGCGAAGCGCTGTCAGTTTTTGCGGTCACCGGAACCAACGGGAAAACCTCGTTCAGTCAGTTGTTGGCGCAGGCATTATCCAGTGCCAGTGTTAAATGCGGCATGATTGGCACAATGGGTTCTGGTGTACCTGGCGCTTTGATTGACGCCGGTCTTACAACGCCGGCCGCGATTGATATTCAGCGAAAGCTCCGGGAGTTTGTGGATTCCGACTGCGAAGCAGTTGTGCTTGAAGCGTCGTCACATGGCCTGGTACAAGGCCGGCTGGAAAATGTCAGGGTAGGGACTGCGGTGCTTACCAACATCACTCACGACCATCTTGATTATCACCGGACTTTTGAGTCGTACCGCAAAGCAAAGGAACTGCTGTTCCATCTTGATTCTGTGAGCAATGCAGTCATTAACCTGGACGATGAGTTCGCGTCCGACCTCGCGGCGGGACTGGGCGGCGGTGTTCGAGTGATCGGTTATAGCCTTGAAAAAGAAACGGATGTTTCGCTGATAGAAGCGACAGCAACGGCTCGTGGGGTTGAAGTTTCTATTTCCGTACAAAACGATATTGTTAAGGCGCAGCTTCCCTTGTTTGGGTTATTTAACGTTCAGAACGTTCTCGCGGTGATCGCCACGCTGGTTTCGATGGGATGGCGCACATCACAAATTGAAGCTTCTCTTAAGAAATTGTCCCCCGTTGCCGGGAGAATGGATGTGTTACGAAGGGCAGGGCAGCCCACTATTATTGTCGATTATGCGCATACGCCAGACGCACTGGAGAAAGCACTCTCTGCCGTGCGCGAACACTTTCCCGGTCATCACATTAGCTGTGTTTTTGGGTGTGGTGGTGATCGCGATGTTTCAAAGCGACCGGTTATGGGCCAGGTCGCGTCCCGCTTAGCTGATCGGGTTGTGCTCACAAGCGATAACCCCCGTAGTGAAAAACCTGAATCTATCATTGGTGAGATTCAGGCCGGGGTGGATGCCGTTGATCTGCATGTCAATGCAGATCGGGCTGAGGCAATTCGTGAAGCTATTCATCAGGCGTCGGGAAATGAAATAGTAGTGATCGCAGGGAAGGGTCACGAAGACTATCAGGAGCTAGCTTCAGGCAGGGTGCCTTTTAATGACTATGCGGTCATTGACGAAGTCCTGGGCGCAGGTGCGGTGACAGATGACGAGGAAAAATAACGTGATCGTAGGCCTTGGAGAAACTGGTTTAAGTTATGCGCGATTCCTTGCCGCGCGTGGTGAAGATTTTGTGGTGGCAGACGACAATCCTTTTGAGGCTAATGTCTTGGCCGTTGATAGGATCAGCCCAGGCGCAATCATCGGTAATATTTCCGTTGACTGTTTGTTGCAAGCGGACGAAATATTTATCAGTCCGGGTGTTCCTCTTGGTCACGAAGCTGTGTCAATGGCTCGCGCCAGCGGGAAAATCCTGCACGGTGATATTCAGCTCTTTGGAGAACTGGCCACCGCGCCCATTATTGGAATAACAGGTACGAACGGCAAATCAACCGTGAGCAGTTTCGTGTTTGAACTGATCCGTGACCAGGGGAAGAACGTATCGCTTGCAGGGAATATCGGTACGCCCTGTCTTGATGTGCTTGCGGTCGACGTGGATTTTCACGTTCTGGAAATCTCCAGCTATCAGCTCGAACTGGCGACGGCAATGAAAACCGAAATTTCGGTGGTCTTGAACCTCGCGCCGGACCACATGGACCGATACGCGAACGAACAGGATTACTACCGGACTAAACTTGGCCTATATGACAACGCCAAGAGAGCGGTCATAAACCGCTCAATGTCAGATGATCTGGGCTCGGCCAATTCTGCTGCAACCTTTGGTTCGGATATGCTGCCAGGAGAGAACAACTTTGGGATTTCTGTTCAGGGTGAGCAGACGTGGTTGGTGCAGGGTAATACAAGTTTACTTTCAGGGGATGAACTGCAGGTAGCAGGCACACATAATTTTCAAAATATATTAGCGGGTTTGGCTATCGGATGGCTCATCGGTTTGGATATGAGAGCGATGCTGGATACCGCGAGGCGGTTCAAGGGATTGCCGCATCGATCGGAGATTGTTGGCGAAGTTGGCGGGGTTACTTATGTCAATGATTCGAAAGCGACCAATCCCGGTGCTTTGGTTGCATCCGTCAAGGGGCAGGCCCTGGGCAGGAACGTTCACCTGATTGCGGGGGGGGATTCAAAAGGACTTGGTTTTGATGGGCTCTCCGCTGAGCTGGGGTCTTATCTGAAAGGTGTATATCTGATTGGTGCAAACTATGCAGCATTGCAGAGTGAGTTTTCAGGGCAGGGCGCGATAGCCTGTAATGTATTGGCTCAAGCGGTCTCTGCTGCTGCGGCTAGAGCAACCGATGGGGACATTGTATTGCTGTCGCCTGGATGTGCCAGCCATGACCAGTATCAGAACTATGTTGAACGAGGTGATTCCTTTAAGGATCTCGTCGGGAGGCTTAAGTCATGAGTATGGTTAAGAAACTCTCCGTTTCTACGCCTCAGCTGACGGGTTTCCCGGTAGATCCCCTGGTTTTTGGGATTGCAGTATTCCTCATCCTTTATGGTCTTGTGATGATCGGGTCGGCGTCACTAGAGATTGGCGTCAAAACCTACGGTAATCCATTTTTTCTGTTAACCAGACATAGCCTCTATCTTCTCGTCAGTGGTGCAGCTGCGTTGGTTGCAATCAGCGTCCCGATCCAGCGGTGGCAAAAATATGATGCCGCTTTGCTTGCCGTCTCGTTTCTTCTGCTGATGGTAGTTCTGGTTCCTGGTATAGGCAAAGAGGTCAATGGCGCAACCCGGTGGGTAGCGCTTGGGCCATTCAGCCTCCAGGGGTCGGAGTTCGTAAAACTATTTGTCATGATTTACATGGCGGGTTACCTGGTAAGACGGAAGGAGGAAATTGAAACCTCTCTCAGTGGTTTTGCGAAGCCTCTTGTCGTGCTAACGCTGATTGTTTTTCTGCTGCTTGGGCAGCCGGACTTTGGCGCTGCTATTGTCATCATCAGCGCGGCTATTGGGATGATCTTCCTGGCGGGTGTCCCCTACCGCTTCTTTCTGCCGCTGGTTGCGTTTTGTGTTTCTTCTCTAGCGCTCATTGCGACACTAACGCCATACCGCCTTGCCAGGCTTCTGGCATTTGCGGACCCCTGGGAACACCAGTTTGATTCCGGCTATCAATTGACACAGGCGCTTATTGCGTTCGGTCGGGGTGAATGGCTTGGGCTAGGCTTGGGTAATAGCATTCAAAAGTTGTTCTTCCTTCCAGAGGCCCATACAGATTTTCTGTTCTCAATCGTTGCAGAAGAAATGGGTATCATTGGTGCCGGGCTGGTGATACTTCTTTTTGCCGGTTTGGTTTTACGAGGGCTTGCTATTGGGAATGCAGCGCGTCGTCAGGAACTTCAGTTTCATGCTTACCTTGCGTACGGGTTGTCTCTTATCATTGGAATCCAGGCAAGTGTAAATCTTGGCGTCAATCTCGGCATTCTGCCTACCAAGGGGCTGACTTTGCCCTTTATGAGTTATGGCGGAAACAGCCTAATTGTCAGTTGCATGATGGTCGCGCTGATTCTTCGAATTGACTATGAAACGCGTCAATTCCAGACCACCAACGTCAAGCGGGGTAAGCGAAATGGTTAGCCCTGCTTTGGCAATGACGGTGCCTGAAATGAGGCGCATCAAGTGCATACATTTCGTGGGTATTGGCGGCGCGGGTATGTGTGGTATCGCAGAAGTCCTGCTAAATCAGGGTTACCAGATTTCTGGCTCCGATATGAATGCGTCAACGGTGACCAGAAGGTTGGAAACACTCGGGGCAAAAGTGTCGATCGGGCATGACGCATCTCACATAGAAAATGCCGATGTGCTCGTTGTTTCCAGTGCTATTCGCCGGACTAACCCCGAGCTCGTTGCGGCTCATGATATTCGTATACCGGTGGTTCGGCGAGCGGAAATGCTGGGCGAGCTCATGCGCTATCGTCATGGCATCGCAGTTGCCGGTACCCATGGGAAAACGACAACAACCAGCCTGATTGCCTCTGTCTTTCGGCAGGCATCGCTTGACCCAACCTTCATTATTGGAGGTTTATTAAATAGTGCTGAAAGTAACGGCCGTCTGGGGGCCTCGCGCTACCTGATTGCGGAAGCAGACGAGAGTGATGCCTCATTTCTACATTTGCAGCCCATGGTTACAGTGCTAACGAATGTAGACAAGGATCACCTTGCGAACTACGACGGCAGTTTTGAAAAGCTGATAACCGCATTTGTTGAATTCATACACAACTTGCCGTTCTACGGTTTGCTGGTTGCCTGTATTGATGACCCGGTTGTGAAATCTATTCTCCCAAGGATAAACAGACCAATCCTGACTTACGGGTTTGATTCGGATGCCGATTTCCTGGCGTTTGACGAGCACCAGGAAGGTTTGACATCGAGTTTCACAGTCCGTCGGCGGCAGGGAGAAGATTTGAAAATTCGGCTCGCGATGCCCGGCAGATACAACGTACTGAATGCTCTGGCAGCTGTTGCCATTGCGTCGGATGAGGGTATTACGGATCCGGATATTGTCGCGGGTCTTGAAGATTTCGAAGGAGTATCCCGAAGGTTTCAGGTTCATGGCAGGTTTTCCATGGCAGATGGAGATTTCATGCTGGTCGATGACTATGGCCATCATCCAACCGAGGTTAAAGCTGTTATCGAGGCTGTCAGAAAGGGCTGGCCAGATACCCGCTTGGTCATGGTGTACCAGCCACATCGGTATACCAGAACCCTGGAGCTGTTTGACCAATTCGTCGACGTATTGTCACAGGTCGATCAGCTGGTGTTGCTCGAAACCTACGCCGCGGGTGAAGAGAGGATAGCAGGAGCGACTGGCGCAGATTTATATAAACAGCTGGGGCTTAAAACTGATGCCCAGGTGGTGTTTGTGGGTACCATTGATGAGGTGCCAGAAGCGCTGGAACAAATCCTTGAGCCTGGCGACCTTCTAATGACCCAGGGCGCTGGTGAAACGGCAAAGCTCGCGCGAACGCTAACAGAGCGCTGGGAAGGCAGGAGGGTACTGTGATGATTCGACCCTCTACTGGATCTGTTTCCGCGATGTTACTTGTAGTGGGGGTGCTTGCTTTTGCAACTGTCTCCATTGACCGATCGAATGTTGAGCGAATGTCTATTGTGGGTAACTTTGATGAGCGCCAGCTGGAAAGTATTAAAGCGTTGCTCACTGAAGTTGACATTGCATCCAGTGAAGTTGAACAGATCAAGCAGACCCTGAGTGAGCTGGACTGGGTCCACCACGCCAATGTCAGAAAAAACTGGCCACAAGCGATTGAGGTTGAAGTTTTCCCGGAGAGCGTCATTGCGTACTGGAACGACAACGGGTTCATTAATAGGGAAGGCAGAGTGTTATACACCGAAATGTTGGTAGGTGGAGGTCTTCCTCATTTGTATGGCCCTGGGGGTTCTGCGCTGGATGTGATGGAACAGTTTCAGCAGTTGAGCCAGATGCTGAATAACCACGGACATGAGATAAAAGTACTAACAGTTACCGAAAGGGGGTCCTGGTCGCTAGAAACTGAAAGCGGTGTGCAGGTGCTGTTAGGCAAGGAAGATCTGAAAGCGCGCATGCGAAGATTTCTCACTGTCAGTGTCAGGCTGGCAGAACGAGGGGATGCCGGGTTCGTTGAAAGAATGGATGCACGATACATCAATGGTGTTGCGGTGCATTTTGAGAAAAACAATCAAATAAAACTCGCTGAATTTAATAAAAGTGTAGGGGAACGAAGCTTATGACTAGTCCAATAAGTGGTCGCATGATCGTCGGCCTGGACATTGGGACGTCCAAAGTGGTCGCCATTGTTGCGGAAATAGGGATTGATGGTGAAGTCGAGATTGTTGGGATCGGCAGTCATTCGTCACGTGGATTGAAAAAGGGCGTTGTGGTAAATATTGAATCCACCGTTCAATCAATCCAACGAGCGGTTGAAGAAGCGGAACTAATGGCCGGCTGTCAGATACATTCGGTGTATGCCGGTATCGCCGGTAACCATATCCGCAGTCTGAATTCCCACGGCATAGTTGCCATCAGGGACAAGGAAGTATTCCAGCCAGATATTGATCGGGTGATTGACGCGGCGCAGGCAGTGGCGATTCCGGCTGATCAGAAGATACTTCACATCTTGCCCCAGGAATTCATCATCGATAATCAGGAGGGGGTCAAAGAACCGCTCGGAATGTCCGGTGTCAGGTTGGAAGCCAAGGTTCACCTGGTGACTTGCGCAGTGAATGCAGCGCAGAACATCGAAAAGTGCATTCGTCGGTGTGGGTTACAAGTTGAGGACGTCATTCTTGAACAGCTTGCGTCTGGTTATGCGGTGCTTACGGAAGACGAAAAAGAGTTGGGTGTTTGCCTTGTGGATATAGGCGGAGGTACGACTGATATCGCTGTCTTTACTGAAGGTGCTATTAAGCATACTGCAGTAATTCCGATTGCTGGAGATCAGGTAACCAACGATATCGCAATGGCGCTCAGAACACCGACGCCGAATGCAGAAGAGATCAAAATAAAATATGCCTGCGCGCTGGCAAGTCTTGCTGGCGAGAATGAAACCATAAAAGTGCCCAGCGCGGGTGACCGGCAGGATCGAGATCTTTCCAGACAGGCTTTGGCGGAAGTTGTTGAGCCAAGGTACGACGAGCTATTTACTCTGGTGCAAGCGGAACTGCGTCGAAGCGGTTTCGAAGACCTGATTCCAGCTGGGGTTGTATTGACGGGAGGCACTTCGAAGATTGAAGGCGCCGTGGAACTTGCCGAAGAAATCTTTCATATGCCGGTCAGTCTCGGTAAGCCTAAAAACGTGTCGGGCTTATCAGATATTGTCCGCAACCCAATATATTCGACTGCCGTTGGCTTGTTGCAGTACGGCGCGAAGCAACAACCCGAGAACATTGTGGTGCCTGGTGCCGCAGGCATGGATGGAATGATGGGCCGGGTGAAGAGCTGGTTTATGGGGAACTACTAATGTACGCAACAACGATTACTAATGAAATTTTCACTAATACTAAACACTCGTTTACAAGAATGATCTTAGCCTGAGGAGGTTAACTATGTTTGAAATCGTCGATAGCGCACCAGAAAACGCCGTCATTAAAGTGATCGGTGTAGGGGGCGGTGGTGGTAATGCCGTTGAACATATGGTCAAGCAGGATGTCCAGGGAGTTGAGTTTATTTGCGCCAATACTGACGCCCAGGCACTCAAGAATCTGGGCGCCAGAACGCTTCTTCAGCTGGGTGCCGGAATTACCCGGGGACTTGGTGCCGGTGCGAACCCTTCAATGGGCAAGGATGCGGCGCTTGAGGACCGAGACCGTATTGCTGAAAGCCTAAATGGTTCCGATATGGTGTTCATCACCGCTGGTATGGGTGGTGGTACCGGTACCGGGGCTGCACCTATCGTTGCAGAGATTGCCAAGGAAATGGGAATTCTCACGGTTGCAGTGGTGACCAAACCCTTCATGTTCGAGGGAAAGAAGAGAATGAGAATTGCTGAAGAAGGCATCGTTGAGCTTTCCAAGCATGTCGACTCGCTGATTACCATTCCTAATGAAAAGTTACTGACTATCCTCGGGGAAAAGACGCCATTGCTTGAGGCATTTGGGTCAGTGGACGACGTTTTATCGGGTGCTGTGCAGGGTATAGCGGATCTGATTATCAGGCCCGGTATGATTAATGTCGACTTTGCGGATGTTCGCACTGTGATGTCAGAAATGGGTATGGCCATGATGGGTAGTGGTAATGCCAGTGGTGAGGATCGTGCCAGAGAAGCAGCAGAATCTGCGATTCGTTCACCATTGCTCGAAGATGTCGATTTCACGGGAGCTCGGGGTGTGTTGGTGAACATTGCCGCCGGTACAGACATCTCTCTGGGTGAATTCTCTGAAGTTGGAGCGACCGTTGAAGAGTTTGCTTCTGAAAATGCCACGGTTGTCATCGGTACTGTTATTGATGAGTCGATGGGTGATGAGCTACGAGTGACGGTTGTCGCAACAGGATTGGGTGTCCAGGCGCAGATGGAAAGATCGCCAAAAATGAAAGACGAGATCAAGAAAAAGGTGGCTGGTGATGGCGTGCCTGATTATTCGGATTTCGAGCGACCCACAGTGATTCGAAATGCTGTAGTTAATGGCACTGACGAGGTTGATCTGCACACAGACAAGGACCTGGAGTATCTTGATATTCCTGCTTTCCTTAGACGTCAGGCAGACTAGCCGACTCTGACCATCGGTCCTATGTGAGTGAATGGTCACTAACTTCGGTGCCGGTATCGTTCTTGGGTTTTTTTACCGGTTCTTGAAACTTAATGTCATTTTTATAGTCTTAGACTCCAGTTAGCGGAATCTTTGCCAAATTCGCGATTTGGCATAGAGGTTGGCACCGGCATTTGGTAGTATTCGCGCCGCACTTGGGGACGAAAACAGACAATGATCAGGCAAAAAACGTTGAAGAACGTCATTCGTGCGACAGGCGTTGGTCTGCACACTGGCGAGAAGATATACCTGACGCTCAGACCAGCTGCAGCCGATTCCGGCATCATATTCGTAAGAGTAGATGCTGACCCAGCGGTTGAGATTCCTGCGCTAACGGAGTTTGTTGGAAATACTACCCTTGCTACTACAATTTCTCGAGATGGCCAGAATATCTCCACCATCGAGCATTTGATGTCGGCTTTTAGTGGCCTTGGTATTGATAACGCTTATGTTGAGGTTAGTGGGCCAGAAATGCCAATTATGGACGGTAGCGCCGCCACCTTTGTTTTTCTGATCCAGTCAGCAGGAATCGAAGATCAGAACGCACCCAAGAAGTTTATCCGGATCAAAAAGGAAGTTCGGGTTAACGATGAGGAAAGCGCACGATCCTATAACCAGTCAGCGACAATTCGTCCCTACGATGGGTTCAGGGTCAGCCACACAATTGTCTATGACAATGCAGTGATCAAGGAACAACAAGCCACCGTCGACTTTTCAATGACATCATTTGTCAAGGAAGTTAGCCGGGCTCGAACATTTGGCCTGATGCAGGAATTTGAGCACCTGCGTGAACGTAACCTGGCCCAGGGCGGCAGTCTGGATAATGCCGTTGTGGTGGATGAGTACCGCATCCTGAACGACGATGGTCTGCGCCACGAAGATGAGTTCGTCAGGCACAAGATCCTGGATGCGATTGGTGATATGTACCTTCTGGGTTATAGCCTGATTGGTGAGTTCGTTGGCTACAAGTCTGGACATACGGAAAATCACGCGCTGCGTAAGAAATTGTTAAGGCAAACAGATGCCTGGGAAATTATCACCTTTGACAAGGCGGAAGATGCGCCCATTTCTTATGGCGGTCTGGTCAATAGCGAATTCTAGTCACCCCGGGTTCTCCTCGAGAGCTTAATCAGGGCGTTTTTAAGGGCTTCATCCTCAATGTGCGCCGCGGTCTGCTGCAGTTGGGAGGCATTCCGGGGTGTCAGATAGCGCTCGCTGTCTTCAGGCTTTTTAGCAGAAAAGATGGGTTGAACCTTAATTTTGAGGGAAGAAACCTCAAGACCACGCCGACGAAGTGTAGAAATGATATTACGCTGACGATACCGGATCTGGGTCGCCTGGGTACTTTTAGCGGTTAGCAGCGTTAACTCATTGTTTTTTAAGGACGCTACGCTTGTTTCAACATCCAGCACGCCATCCACAATTTGCTGTATAGTTCGCAATTCTTGGGATTGGGCATAGAGTGAATGCAGTATATGATTAGACCCTTTGAGAATCTGCTGTGTTGACCTAATAGATTTGGGCACACGGGACATGTAATGGCGCGTCTGGAAGAGTAAAGAAAACAGTATCTATGAAGTTCATCATCGTTGACAACAAAACCGGTAGACATCGATCCTTTAATGCGAATGCATTTATCTTTGGCGTCGCGCTAGCAGGGTTGATTTCAATTCCTGCTGCAGCGGGTTACTTCGCTTACCGATTTGGGGTTGGTGAGGCCGCGTTGACAGGTGAAATGGTTGCCAAGTGGCGTGAGGTTCTTGATGAGCAACGATACGCGATAGAAACGACAAGAGGCGATGCAGAGCATACGCTTGCGGCATCTGCACTTCGAATCGCTCAGCTTCAGGCACGAATTGTTCGTCTTGACGCTCTGGGTGAACGACTGACGGAAGTTGGTCGCCTGGATGAAGGTGAATTTGATTTCTCCCAGCCCCCGGCGATGGGTGGACCAGAGAACCCGGTGGGGCAGGCGGGCTACCAACCACCTGCTTACATTGATTTACTGGATCGGCTGGCGCATGACATTGAAGACCGTGAGCAGCAACTTGGTGTTTTGGAAACTTTGTTAGCCAAGAGGAAAATGGATCGTGATGTATTCATTGCGGGGCGACCTGTAAAGAAAGGATGGATGTCATCGCGCTTTGGTCATAGAAGCGACCCGATTTCTGGAAACCGGGCATGGCACAATGGCGTTGATTTTGCTGGTAAGAACGGCGCTGATGTCATTTCAGTTGCCGCAGGTGTTGTTGTCTATGCTGATACTCGAAATGGCTACGGCAAGATGGTGGAAATCAACCATGGCGGTGGCTACTCGACTCGTTACGGCCATCATAAAGATCTAAAAGTAAAATCTGGCGATATCGTCCGCAAAGGCGAAGTCATTGGCCTGATGGGCAGTAGTGGTCGTTCCACCGGCCCCCATGTTCACTTTGAAGTATTCAAAAACGGTCGCGTTGTCGACCCCTCGAGTTATATCCATCGCGCCAGTCGCTGATGCCAATATCTTAGATTTTTCGTGGCGAGGACCCTCGCCTAAATTATTGATTATATAGAGAAAAAGTAAGATGGTATTGCAGGTGCTAAGCAAAGTCTTTGGCAGCAAGAACGAACGCGAACTGAAACGAATGCGAAAAACGGTTCTGCGAGTCAATGTGCTGGAAGATGATATCGAGAAACTTTCTGCGGAAGCGTTAATCGGACAGAGAGAGAAACTGAAATCCCGGCTTGAGGCAGGTGAGTCCCTTGAAGATATCCTGCCAGAGGCGTTCGCTACAGTCCGTGAAGCAGGTAAACGCGCGCTCGGCTTAAGGTTGTTTGATGTCCAGATGATTGGCGGGATTACACTTCACGAAGGTCGAATTGCAGAAATGCGAACTGGCGAAGGTAAGACTCTCGTCGCCACGCTGCCACTGTACCTGAATGCAATTACTGGTGACGGTGTGCATCTGGTGACGGTAAATGACTACCTGGCCAAGTGGGGCGCCGAATGGATGGGGTCAATCTTTGCGACCCTGGGTATGACTGTCGGTGTGGTCTATGCCGGACAGTCGGCAGACGAGAAGCAGCGTGCCTACCAGGCGGATGTAACCTACGGTACAAATAACGAATTTGGTTTTGATTACCTGCGCGACAATATGGCTTTCTCTGCTGAAGAAAGGGTCCAGCGCAGAATGAATTTTGCCATTGTGGATGAGGTCGATTCGATCCTTATAGACGAGGCGAGAACACCTCTAATCATTTCAGGCGGGCTTGAGAATACTGCAGATGTCTACAAAGCCATCAACGGGATAGTTCCTGGTCTGGTCGAGCAGGTTAAAACACCTGAAGACATAGAAGAAGATAGAGAACCGCCCGGCGACTATTTCGTGGATGAAAAACAACGGGATGTTGAACTTACTGAGGAAGGTCACCAGAAAATTGAAAATCTTCTTGTTCGCAAGGGTTTACTCGCAGAGGGTGAGAGCCTTTATGGCACCGCTAACCTCACGTTGTTTCACCACGTCAGCGCGTCGCTGAAAGCTCACAAGCTTTATAAAAGAGATGTAGATTACATCGTCGCTGAAGGTGAGATTGTTATTGTCGATGAGCACACAGGTCGAACCATGGTCGGGCGCCGCTGGTCTGGCGGTATTCACCAGGCGATTGAAGCCAAGGAAAATGTCAACATTACTAACGAAAGCCAGACGCTGGCTTCTACTACCTTTCAGAACTATTTCCGGTTGTACGACAAATTGGCTGGCATGACTGGAACGGCCGATACCGAGGCATTTGAATTCAGGCAGATCTACGGTCTTGATGTGGTTGTTATTCCAACGAACCTGCCAATGGTTCGCCGCGACCTGAACGACCTTATATTTATGAGCCATGCTGAGAAGTTTGAGGCGATTGCTGATGAGATCGCCGACTGCCTGGCGAATAACGCGCCAGTTTTGGTGGGTACCGCTTCCATTGAAACATCAGAACTGCTTTCCGAGTTGCTTAACAAAAAGAAGGTCAAGCACAGCGTTCTAAATGCTAAGTTCCATGAGAAAGAAGCAGAAATTATTGCCCAGGCTGGCAGGCCGGGGACAGTCACTATCGCAACAAACATGGCTGGTCGAGGTACTGACATTATTCTCGGTGGGAGCTGGGAAGCAGAAGTAGCGCATCTTGAAGCCCCCACACCCGAGCAAGTTGAAAAAATCAAAGTGGCCTGGCAGAAAAGCCATGACCAGGTCCTGGAGGCCGGGGGCTTGCACGTCATTGGTACGGAACGACATGAGAGCCGTCGAATAGATAACCAGCTACGGGGTCGTGCCGGGCGTCAGGGTGATCCGGGCTACTCCAGATTCTATCTGTCCTTGGAAGATGACCTGATGAGAATCTTTGCGTCTGATCGGGTTCGCGGGTTCATGCAGAACATGGGCATGGAAAATGGGGAAGCCATCGAACACAAGATGGTTACTAACGCGATTGAGAAGGCGCAGCGAAAAGTTGAGGGTCGTAACTTCGATATTCGTAAACAACTGCTGGAATATGATGATGTTGCGAATGACCAGCGCCAGATGATTTACGGACAGCGTAACGAGCTGATCGAGTCAGAAGAAATCTCTCATATTGTCGATGCTCTCTGGGATGATGTCATTGATGAAGTCATTGATGGATACATCCCCCCTCAGAGCCTGGAGGAGCAATGGGACGTGCCGGGTCTGGAATCTGCCTGCCACACCGAGTTTAACGTGAAACTGCCGGTTCAAAACTGGCTGGATGAAGATTCTTCGCTTTTTGAGGATACTTTGCGACAAAGAATCGTTGCTGAGATCCGTGCGGAATACGTCAAGAAGGAAGCACTGATAGGTCCGCAGCTCCGGATGTTTGAGAAACGCATCATGCTCGATATCCTGGATGGCCTTTGGAAAGAACATCTTGCGGCGATGGATTATCTGCGGCAGGGAATTCATCTGCGAGCTTATGCACAGAAAAAGCCCAAAGATGAGTACAAGCGAGAAGCTTTCGACCTTTTTGATAATCTGCTCAGAAGTGTCAGGTTTGACGTGATTCGCTTTTTGTCCCGAGTTCAGTTTCAGTCCGAAGAGGACGCGGAAGCGCTTGAACTCAGGCGTCGCGAAGAGGAATCAAGGGTGCAAAAAAATTACCAGAAGGATGGTAGCCCTGGGATGGATGGCGCAGCCGTGAAGACACCCGCGGATGAACTAAACGAACCCTTTGTGAGACCTGACAAGAAAGTGGGCAGAAATGAACCTTGCCCCTGCGGCTCCGGTAAAAAATATAAAGCCTGTCACGGAAAGCTTGGCTAATTCGTGTCCGAGAATTCTACACCGCGGTGGCTATTTACCGATAACCAGTTGATTATTAAGCTAATATTATCTGTATGTCGGGCCAGGTTTTGCCTGGAATCAAAATTTCTGGACGGGAACTAGCTAATGGCTGTTGGCGATTATTCAACGGATTTCCACATTGTTCCGGGCGTTCGTCTGGGAGGAGTGCCTTGCGGCATCAAGGGTATAGATCAGCTTGATCTCGTTTTGTTTGAATTCGTGTCTGGCAGTGTCACTGCCGGAATTTTCACGCAAAGCCATTTTGCAGCGGCGCCCGTGCTGGTTGGCCGGGAGCATCTTGATCAGCGCGATAGTCGGTACTTCCTGATTAACAGCGGTAACGCGAATGCAGCCACCGGAGATGAGGGTAAGTCTGATGCGGTGACTTGCTGCAAAGCTCTGTCACAGCAAACCGGTGTTCGGCCTAATGAGGTCATTCCATTTTCTACAGGTGTTATTGGCGAAAAGCTGCAGGTTGCGAACATTACCGACGCATTGCCAGAGTTGATCCCAACGCTCGATGAAACGAACTGGTTGCTCGCTGCTCAAGGCATTATGACGACCGATACCCGGCCCAAGATTGCAACTCGCCTTTTGGAGATAGAAGGCAAGGCTGTGACAATTACTGGTATCGCCAAGGGCTCTGGGATGATTCAGCCCAATATGGCAACAATGCTCACCTATATAGCCACTGATGCGGTGGTCTCAAAACCGGTTTTGCAGGAATTGTTAAAAACAGGAGCCGATCAGTCATTCAACCGTATTACTGTGGATAGCGATACATCGACCAACGACTCCTGCATGTTGACGGCCACAGGGGTTTCTGGTGTCGGTTGTGATGCAGGAGCTGCAAGAGCGAGTTTTCAAGAGGCGCTTTTTTCAGTGATGCAGGAACTCGCCCACGGCATTATTCGTGACGGCGAAGGCGCAACTAAATTCGTGACGGTTCATGTGTCGGGCGGTATGACCAGGCAAGACTGTCTTAGTATCGCCTACGCGATTGCCAATTCACCGCTCATGAAAACGGCACTGTTTGCCAGTGATGCCAACTGGGGCAGAATAGTCATGGCGATAGGCAAGGCTGACGCGACTGTCGACCATTCGAAGATTGACGTTTACCTTGGTGATGTCTGCCTGATGAAGTCAGGCGGTAAGGACAAAAATTATCGTGAAGAGATGGGCGCGGAAGTAATGGCGCATGGGGAGATCACCATACGCGTTGAGCTGAATATAGGAAATGAAACAGAAACGGTCTGGACCAGTGATTTGTCACATGAGTATGTGACGATTAATGCAGAATACCGGACATGAGTGCAGAGCTTAAACCGCCTCTAAGTTAGGTCCTGCCCGTGGATATCGGATTCAGTGACGTCATCATGGTCGGCATCGGATGGAATATACCGGTTACCCTCAGCCCATTCCCCAAGATCAATTAGTCGACACCTGTCCGAACAAAATGGCCGGAACTTACTGGAAGCTACCCAGGCAACCGCTTTGTCGCAGGTAGGGCATTTTACGATGAGGTTAGCCATGTTTAGTTCCCGCCTGTTGATAAAGCTAAATATAGCTGATGGAGCTTTTGCACTTCCAGCGCGAGTTGATGCTGTTCGCCGTCATTGATGATCACATCGTCCGCATCAGTCATTCTGGTCTTGCGATCAGGTTGTGCGCGCAGGATCGCTGCCACCTGTTCGTGCGTGTTGTCGTCTCTCTGCATGACACGACTGATTTGGTTTTCCAGGGGAGCATCTACAACCAGCAGTCGATGCATCATGGGGTTTCTGCCGATGCCAGTTGAAAGAACCAGTATCGCGTAATCAGAATCTGCGCTGGATGTAATGTTTAGAAGATCCTCGACAATGGAGCTATGAGTCTGCTTTTCCACGAACAATCGATGGTCGTTATCGGAAAACACGAGTTCCCGTAGCACCGGACGATCAAGCGTGCCATCTTTTTGGAGTACCGACTCGCCAAATCGCTCGACGATGGCTTGGTACGCGGGTTTACCCGGTTCAACGACTGTTCGGGCAGATATGTCCGCGTCGGCGACGACAATGCCAGCGTTGGCGAACAAGTCCGAGACGGTGGATTTCCCCGTACCTATACCACCGCGTAAACCTACTACAAATTTGGACATCAGGCGCCGAAACTAAATATAAGATACATATCGATGAGTTTGTTGCCCCAGAGCAACGCGATGAATCCGGCAACTGCGAGGAAAGGCCCAAACTTGATCGGTTTGGCCTTGTCGCGACCGAAAATAATCATCGTTCCGCCAATAGCCGCACCAGCGAAGGATGACAAAATAATGATCAGGGGGACGCTCTGAACACCAAGCCAGGCGCCCAACATTGCAAGCATTTTAAAGTCGCCGTAGCCCATGCCCTCTTTACCCGTCACCAGTTTGAAGAGGTGAAAAATTGTCCAGAGGATCATGTACCCCACGCAGGCGCCCCAAAAGGCGTTATCGAACGAGGTTATGACACCGAAATAATTGATGACCAGACCAATCCAGAGGAAGGGCATGGTGATGTCATCAGGAAGTAATTGCGTGTCGAAATCTATGAGTGCAAGCGAGACCAGAGACCAGAGGAGAAAACATCCGGCTAGACCCTGTAGGTTTGGCCCAAGTACTGCGATGACCAGGGCCGTCAGGATTGCAGTGGTGACCTCTACCAGGGGGTATCTGCCACTGATGGCTTGCCGGCAATTCGCGCACCGCCCTTTGACCAGGAAGTATCCGAAAATGGGTATGTTATGCCAGGGTTTTATTCGGACATCGCAGTGTGGGCAGGTTGAGTTTGGGACCACCAGGTTAAAGGGGGTCTCGTGGGTGGGCAGTCGCTTGGCAAGGTCAGCAACAAGCGGGTCTTTGTCCGTCGCATCCGCCAGAATTTCCAGGGATTGCTGCTGCCAGTCACGCGTCAACATGATCGGCAGACGATAGACCGCAACGTTAATGAAACTGCCGATCGCAGATCCGAACAGGAAAGCCACCATTGGCGCGAATAAGGGATAGTGTGCCTGTAAAGTGACAGCTTCTTGCAGCATAAATTCAGCTAATGTCCTGGCTTAGTTCGGTGGCTTACTTGCCACTGATTGCGTCACCCATACTGAAGATAGGCAGGTACATCGCGATAATCAATCCACCGATCACGACCCCGAGAAACGACATGATAATAGGTTCCATTAAACTGGTTAAACCATCAACAGCGTTGTCGACCATTTCTTCGTAGTAGCTCGCTGCCTTGTCCAGCATGCTATCGAGCGCACCGGCTTCTTCACCGATTGCGACCATCTGAATCACCATGTTAGGGAATACACCGGAAGCTTTCATTGAGGTGTTCAGCTGAATACCGCCCGAGACCTCTTCTCTGATCTTGTTAATCGCTTCCAGGTAAACGACGTTCCCAGCGGCGCCGGCGACAGACTCCAGCGCGTCAACAAGCGGAACACCGGCAGAGAAGGTTGTTGAAAGTGTTCGTGAAAAGCGAGCGATACAGGACTTATCAAGAATATCGCCAAGGATTGGTAGCTTAAGCATCAATCGCTCCTGCCCATCCCTGACTGCCTTGGATCGTTTATGCATTTGCTTGAAGGTAAAAAACGCGGCGGCCAACCCCGCTACTCCAGCAAACCACCATTCCGTCATAAACCGGGACATATTTACAACCATCTGGGTAAATTCAGGGAGTTCTGCACCGAAACCAGCAAAGATTTCCTCGAACTGGGGAACTACCTTAACTAATAGAATACCGGATACGACCCCGGCAACGACCAGTACTGCAATTGGATAGTTCATTGCGCTTTTGATTTTGGCTTTCAGCTGTTCGGACTTTTCTTTATATTCGGCCAGTCGATCAAGCATGGTTTCCAGCGCACCGGACTGCTCACCTGCTTCCACAAGGTTGCAGAACAGATCATCGAAATGTTCTGGTTGGGTTTTAATCGCATGGGCGAATGATTGACCAGAGGAAACTTCATCCCGAATTTTGAGGATCAGTTCTTTCATCGCGGGGTTGTCCATACCGTCAGCCACAATCTCGAAGGACTGAACAAGTGGTACACCGGCTTTCATCATTGTTGCAAGTTGGCGAGTGAAGAGCGCGATATCCGAAGGGGTGACTTTTGCCCCAAAGCTGGCAAGGGCGAAGCCGCTACTTTTCTTCTTCACTTTGGTCGGGTTAATTCCCTTTTTCCTAAGCTCTGCCCTGGCGATATTGGCGTTGGAGCTTTTAATTTCACCTTTAGTCTTTTTGCCAGACTTATCGGTGCCTTCCCATGTAAATAGTTGATTAGCTGCTGCCATATCGACCTCTTAATCTTTTTCGGGATACCCCGTCCTAGTGGCCACTTGTCACTCGGTTAACCTCTGCCAGACTTGTTGCGCCAGAAATAACCTTTCGCAGACCCGACTCGTATATCGTGCCGAAGCCTTCACGCGCGCTCACTTCGCCAATCTGCAGCGCGTTGCCGTCTTCCATGATTATCTTTCGAATTTCAGCGGTGACCTTCATCGTTTCGTAAATGCCTACTCGTCCCTTGTAGCCCGCTGAGCACTTTTCACATCCCTTCGGACCAAAGACTTCGAACGGTTCCGCTAGTTGAGCCGCCGTGAACCCTGCCTCTAGCAGGGCACTGTCAGGTACCTCGAGTTTCTCTTTGCAGCCACATAGGCGACGACCGAGGCGCTGGGCCACAATCAGGTTGACCGAAGTTGCAAGGTTGAACGCTGCAATGCCCATATTACGCAAACGGGTCAGTGTTTCAGGGGCGCTGTTTGTGTGCAGAGTCGACATCACCATGTGGCCAGTTTGCGCCGCCTTGACTGAAATAGATGCAGTCTCCAGATCCCGAATCTCGCCGACCATAATGATATCGGGGTCTTGCCGAAGGAAAGACCGCAGAGCCTCGGAAAAATCGAGACCAACCTTAGTGTTTACGTTGCATTGGTTGATGCCTTCCAGGTTAATTTCGACGGGGTCTTCGGCGGTAGAGATGTTTAGCTCAGCGGTGTTCAAGATGTTAAGGCCAGTGTAGAGCGATACCGTCTTGCCAGAACCGGTGGGACCAGTGACCAGGAACATACCCTGCGGCTTGTACAGTGCTTCCATGTATAGTTTTTTCTGATCGTCCTCGTAGCCGAGTGCATCAATACCCATCTTGGCTGAGCTTGGGTCTAGTATTCGTAGTACAAGTTTTTCGCCAAACAGGACGGGAAGAGTGTTAACCCGGAAGTCGATGGACTTGGTTTTGGATATCTTTAGCTTGATACGACCGTCCTGTGGAACCCGTCTTTCCGAGATATCCATCTTGGACATTACTTTTAATCGAGCAGAAATTCTGGGCGCAAGGTTAACCGGGGGCCTTGCGATTTCCCGCAGCACACCATCAGTTCTGAACCTGACCCGATAAGCCTTCTCGAAGGGTTCGAAGTGCAGGTCTGACGCGTTGCTCCTTATGGCGTCCATCAGCATTTTGTTGATAAATCGAACAACGGGAGTGTCGTCGATAGCGGTAGCTTCGTCGACATCACCACCACCACCAGTTTCGTCAACAGCCTCCATGTCAAGGTCGACATCGTTATCATCGCCAAGATCTCCCATGCCATCGTCTTCCTGGCTTTCCAGGAAGTTTTCAATAAAGGCTGCTAGTTTGTTTTCTTCGACCAGTACTTCTTCAGTCGAGATGCCTGTTTGGAATTTGATTTCATCCAGACCAGTTCTATTGGTTGGGTCAGATACAGCCACGAACAATCGGTTGCCACGATGGAATACCGGAATAGCATGGTTTGACCGGATCAGCTTTTCATCAACAAGGTCTTTCGGGATGGCATCCGGGTCGAGGGCGGTGATGTCCAGAAGTGGGGTGCCGAACTCTTCGGATGCCGATGTGGCGATTGCCTTTGAATCAACAATGTTGTTCTGCACAAGATGAGTAACAAAAGGTACCCGGGTCTTTCTTGCTTCATCCGTGGCTTCCCTTGCAACGTCTTCTTCGAGGAGATCATCCTCCACCAGTCGACGAGCAAGACCGCTTAATTGAATTGGAATGGCCGCCATACTGATGGTTCCTCTTAAATGCTGGCACGCCCCAAAAACCCAAGGGCAGAATCGCACCGTAAAGTTTACATTTCAGCCGGTGGGGTGTCGATAGAAAGTCTTTTCCAATATGAAATGAGCCTGAAATCCGGGAATGTGGTGGAAGTTGATTCCAACATGAAATGAGCCTGAAATAATCCTTGCTGTCGTTCATGATCAACGGATGAAAACGATCATGAGCTTGG
>Ga0209362_1000350_pt1 | contig 41813 bp, 43 predicted proteins | sample SaaInlV_165m_DNA_FD_184680 | JGI IMG/M metagenome (GOLD analysis project Ga0209362, IMG submission 184680) | Marine microbial communities from expanding oxygen minimum zones in the Saanich Inlet - Saanich Inlet SI037_S3LV_110m_DNA (SPAdes)... | ecosystem: Environmental > Aquatic > Marine >... | reverse complement strand
TATAAGAATTATAAATTATACAACATACCAAAAAACAAAACAGCATCGTTGGCCGAGTTGGTCTAAGGCGGCAGATTTAAGCTCTGCTGGGCGTATGCCCTCGTGGGTTCGAATCCCACACGATGCACCAGCTCTAGTGGCGCAGTTGGTTAGCGCATCGGTCTTATATACCGAAGGTCGTGGGTTCGAGTCCCACCTGGAGCAATAAATTGTAAATTATAAGAATTATAAATTATACAACATACCAAAAAACAAAACAGCATCGTTGGCCGAGTTGGTCTAAGGCGGCAGATTTAAGCTCTGCTGGGCGTATGCCCTCGTGGGTTCGAATCCCACACGATGCATCCGTTCCAGTGGCGCAATGGATAGCGCACCAGCCTTCTAAGCTGGGGGTTGTGGGTTCGAGTCCCATCTGGAACGAAAAAATTAAATTTTTATTTAAAATTTTCATTTTTTATCGTGAATAATCGTGTTTATATAAAATTGAATATATAAATAAAATATTTACATTATTTAACAAATACATAAATTATATTGTAATGGGTCGAAAAAATGATTGTGAACGTTGGGAAAAAGGTCGTAAGAAGAAAGAAGATAAGTTTAAAAAGAATTTTCAATTATGTGGGAAGTATTCATCCAAACATGTTCGAAATAAACTGAACACACAAAACGAGACTGTTCAATAGAAAACTTAAATAAATATATTACTCCCGTGTAAAATTGAATCTATCCAATCTTTTTATAAAGTCCCTTTATAAAAATGCCTGCACCTAGGTGTTTTATGTGTAGGATATATGATGGAGATGTCCAAGAAAGGTCCCTAAAATGGCACGTCAGACCTAAAAAGAAGTATAACAAATCGGATTACTTTGATAATTTGTTGGTAGATTTGTGTACGAGTTGTTGGGAGTGCAACAAAGACCATTGTCTGGTTGGTTGGGATTGGTATGATGCTGTGGATGGACTTAAAATATCTTCAGATGTTTAGACGCTTCCTTACACAACAATAGGTTAAAATATAATTAAATAAAAATATAATAAAAAAATAATAAAATATAATAAACTATAATAAAATAAAAATTTATATTTTTTATTTAATTAAATAATTATAATTTACTTGTTATTCTCAATACAGAAATTTGTCCAAACATTGATACACTTAATCTGAGGTGTCATTGAATATGACCCTTGATATTCTTTTACCAACTCCCCTCGCAGAAGTGGTGTTCCATCAAGTGTATGACCTACTATATACCATCCACCTTTCACACCCATAAATTCTTTTCCACAATATACATTTTCATCCTCGCGATAAAGTTGGAGTCCAATGCTTTCAGTCAACTTCTCAATCACATTCTTAAAATTACCAGAACTTACGTATGCAAACTGAAATTTTCCATATGGTGTTATAATATTGTATGGAGAACCATAATATTTCTCGATAATTAGACCTTTAGTTGTCTGTACATTAGAATTAAGCATATACTTGTCCAATTTGTTAAAATCAACTATACTATCAAAGGTTCCACTTGGATCATTTTTCACAATTTCAACAATGTGCTTTGCAATTGCAATTGCATCTCCAAACACATATGTCATATGAGGAGTGTGTTATGTATAAACATTAATTTTTCAATTTTAAATTTTGTAATTTTATATATCCTTAATTTTGTAATTTTATACTATGATTTATATCTCCTTATTTTTGATATTTATTTAAGCAACTTTCACATATAGCGTGACCACAAGGTCGAATAGGTCGTTGTGCCGAAACTTCTTCAATACATATACAACATTTACTTTCAATAAAAACTAATGAATCTAATTTCTCGACTTTACTACGACACATTGGACATTTACCAAGGTAATGTAAATTACATTTACAAAATATAGGATCAGCATCGCAACATAATGTAAAATTACAGGCGTGTGGCCAATTATCCGAACAACAATATACATTACAATATCCTCTTTCTTTCCAGAAATTGTCATCAGTATATTTTTTGTGTATTGATTTATGTAATATAAAACCATTGTATCTGATAGCACAATTGCTTTTTAATTCTTTATGAACATTATTTATATTATTTCTCCATAATGCTTTCATTATTTATATTTGAATAAATTCTGTCAAATATGTTTATATAAATTTAAAAATTTTATACTTACCCCCCTCAAAATTGAAAGTTAGTTTAAAAACAAAAAACACAGTCGTTCTAAATGACTTCAGTTTCTGCCTCTGTACCTACATCTGCGTTCAGATCTGATATTCAGATGAGTCCAGAGCTTTTCGACGAGCTCACAACTGCGGTGCAAATGATCCAAGAGATTCAGAATATAGTTGGCAGTAATTTTGCCACCAAGGGTGGAGCAAATTATCTCGAGAATTACAATCCCCTACAAGACGATGGATTTAAGGGTATATTTACTCCTGGTATAGGTCAGACAATCTTTGGTTCTGGTCTTATACTTGAGCAATTCGTTACTGATGATAGTCTTCCGACTCGAATGTGCACAAGTATCGGTGGATTTGTAATTGGAACATTCACCAATTCGGGTGGAAAGAAAATTCAAGCATACCGAGAGGCATTCAACCTAATTAAGGACAAGTTTCATTTGCGACTTAACACACCCCTAATTAAGGGTGATGGAGATACAATTAGTGATATAGGACCATTCTATTCAATCAATCATCCTAAGTTTCCTAATATTGGAACTTCTCCAGTCCTTACAAAGACTGAGGATTACATTCCTTTCGATGTGTGTATAAGGTTGTGGAATGAGTTCAGGACATTGTATGCAGTGTAAATATAAAATAATCATAACAAAATAAATAAATAAATTTTTATTTTACTTAAGGAGGATTATTAGGGTCAAATGGAGTAGACCATTCACTTGTTGCTAAAATAGCAAGAATTTCACTATGCGTATATTCTTGTGTTTTAGTAGTCAATGAACTAACAGATGAAGGCATTGAAGTATCATATTTTACAAATGTTTTTGTTTCATCAATACTTTTTCTCAAAGAATTCACATCACTTTCACATACTTGCGAAAAATCTATAGTTCCTATCTCAGATGCATCAAAAATTACCCACCGTATATTGGCAAATTCTTCCATATATAACTTTATATGTGATTTTCTTTTAAATTGTTTATAGTATTCAATAAAATTATTATCTTTATTTATAATATAAAATGATATCTCAATCAGGTTTAGTTAGTTCACTTAAAGGTTCAGTTAAGGGAGTACCAGTTTTATTAGTTGCATTTGTAGTTACAGTAAGTTTATTTTTATTAAAAGCATACCTCGTTCAATGGTCATGGAATAGTGTTGTACCAAGATTATCTGATGATAATAAATGGAATAATCTCGAATATGTCGATGCACTTTTCCTTACCCTCTTAGTAGGTGTTCTTTTAAGTTGCGGATGTTGCCATTAAATAAATAAAGTAAAAAATCCCAATTTTATTAAAAAATTAAGAAAAATTAAGAATAAATTTACATTGTAATATTTAAGAAATCAATACGTTTCGACACATAGGACAGGTGTTTTTCCCCTTAATCAACCATTCCTTCATACAAGGAACACAAGTTCCATGTGGATTTTTCCCACATTGGATAAGAGGAACTTGCTCCATACAACACGGACAATCCCCCATTATTGTCGAATCAGGATCAAGATATTTTTCAACCTTCGTATATAGAAGCACATCCGTACTATTCCATTCATTAAGAAGAGAAATTATAATACTTGTATAGTCCTGTGGGTCATCTTCTAGATTATAATTTACACCATCACGAACACCAATGATGGAATCATGATTAAAAGTTCTAGGTGGGGGTGACGTCGATACAGTTGTATCAGATGATGGAGATGATGGAAACGAAGAAACAGAATAATTCCAATATGTTGGAGGTGACATCAAAGATGACATTTGTGGTGACACTGGAGGTGACACTGACAATGAAGGAGACACTGGAGGTGACACTGACAATGAAGGAGACACTGGAGGTGACACGGAAGGAGAAATCAGATACTGTTCAAAATCAAATGATGGAGGAGATGGAATTTCTAGTTGCATTGGGTTATTGCGATGCAAATGACACGTTTCACCAATTTGTCGGACAGAACGACGACAAGGACGACCAGAAATGGTATATTGTCCACACGTTGCCATTTCCTAGGAAAGGAGTATATGTTACTCCATATAAACTTTCAATTTTCGGGGGGTATATTATAAAAAAATATAAATAAAATATAATAAAATAAACCTATAAAATTGAAGCAACGATTCTACGTTTTAGTGAGAAAGGTATATGTTTCTAACTATAAACCATACCTATTGTATCTTGCTCTTTATTCTAAATATAACTATTATTTATGGCAAGAATGCATATTTCTCATCTATTCACAATACTGACTTTGTTCCTTTTACAACAAATGATATTATTAAAATTAAAACATATATACCGAATGAAATTCTCCAATATATAAACAGTAATGTAGAAAAAAATCTTAAACATATATTTGTGAAAATGATATCTATGAATAGTTATTGGTTGTTTTCAATTGTTATTCTTTCTATTGGGATTTCCATTAAATTTGTTCAAATAATGAAGAAGATTATCATTAATACAATTAAATTTGTTATTAATACGTCATTTGTACTGATTACAAGTGTATGTATTACAATATCTATTCTTAACCTAATATCAAAATCACCCCAATTAACTATTGAATCTCAATAAATCATAAATATTTCAATAAATCATCATATCTTTTTTTACAATCAAATCATTTATACTATTTGTAATTTTCCAAAATAATCTGTTATCAATATCAGATAAGTAATAATCATTTTTCGTATCTATTATTTCAGAGTTGAACATTGTAAAATATTCGTTTTTATCTGATTTTACTTCCAATTCTATAATATTTTCTGAATCACTTATAAATCTAATATTTTTTTTAGATAATTGCATTTTTTTACCAAATTCAATATATATTTGTATATCTTTCCAATTTAATCGTATTTGAACAAATGTTTCTGTATCTTTTGACCCACCATAATTTATATACTGTCCTCTATTAACACCATCATTTTGTGGTAATTTTAGATATTGATATTCTTTGGAAATCAATTTATCAATAATAGACATAATATGACTTTGGAAGACATCATTTAATATACCTACACGGTCAAAATATTCAAGACGATGTTCAACATTCTCCGTTTCAAATAATGTTATTGTTATTAATTTTAAAGTATTATTTCTCAAAATAGTACTATTTAATTCATTTATACTTTTCATATTCTTAATTGATGATTTACATCTATAATGGTCAATAAGTTTGAAATCTTGTTCATTTATGTAATTTTTTATTCTGTTTTGGTATTCAATATATGTTTCAAGATTAGAACCGAATGGTTTTTCAACAAGAAATGATACTGAATATTTATCATAAATACCAGATATTTTAATACATTCAATTATATTTATTGACACATAGTCTGGAACACCACAATAAATAATTAATTTATCATCACCATTATATTTTTGAAGTTCAGAAAATAAAGACAAATATGTTTTTATATCATTATAATATCCTTGAATATAACTAAAATTTTGTAAAAAATTCTCATCATAATTGTATTTGTCGTTGTGTCCGTCGTTGTCGATCCAATTTTTCTCAAGAGACTTATTTATAAGTTTATGAAATGAAATATTATCAAAATTGCTTCTTCCAATACCAATTACTTTAAATTTATATTTTACTTTATCACATATATTTGATTTAAATAAATCATATAATCCAGGGTACACCTTTTTTTTGTGAATATCACCTGATGCACCGAATAGGATAATCATATTGTATTATATTATAAATTAATTTTAAATATTAATTCGATATTTAATTATTTTTATTTGATATAGATATAGATGAATATAAGATATGAATTATCTAAATCATTAGATATTGCGTTTATTAGTATAGTATATTTCGTTATTGGAATAGTCATAGCAGAATTAATCGATAAATTAATTAATTTTAGAAAACCAAACACAAAAGAACCAGTCAAAATAAATAGTTTACGAATGGTATACAATATTCTTGAAATACTTTTACATATTGCAATTGTTACTATTGCATATCATCTTATACGAGAACACTTTATAAATTGTTGTATTCCATTACCTTTTTCTAATATATTTGGATACAAATATAAAATAACTGAGAAAGCCGGAACAATACTTACATCATTTGCGTTAATAATGGGTTCAGATAATCTTGTGCGAAAAGTTAAAAATGTCGTTGAAGCAATTGAAAAATCATTAGGTGTATCATCACCAACTGAATAAGTTAATCAAAGTAATTAAATTATTTTATATGTATATTATAAATATGCCTAAATGCAAAAATGATGAAAATAAAACTTATATCGGAACAGAACCATCTCCAAAAGGTCGAGGTTGGTGTGCTCACGCTGAAAAATTTGGAACAGTTAAAAAAGGTCTCGATGGATTTATGTGGAAAATAGTTCGTACAATAGATAATATTAAAAGATGGCAAAGAGTTGTTATACTTAATAAAAAACCAATAAAACCAATAAAACCAATAAAACCAATAAAACCAATAAAACCAATAAAAACAATAAAAACTCCTAAAATAAAAATATTCAAGATTTTTAACAAAAATATAAAAAAATCACAAATCCAATTTAAATTCAAAGCAACCAACAAATCTATATATGAATTATATGGTGAATATATTATTCGAAGCATATACTATAGCGGAAATCTCGGTATAACAAATATTATTAAATACTTTAATCTTGAAAAACGATATAATATTAAAAAATTTTTGAATAATAACAACAAATATATAACATATCCAAAAATTAAAAGTATAGTAAAAAAAATGATATCCATAATAAATAAGAAACTTAAAAGAAAAACTACCGAAAAGGAAATTATAAGCGTTCTATCAAATATACCTAAAAATGTAATAATGTTTTGGAATGATTGGGCATTACATAAACTAAAATATTCTTATAACGATGCAAATGCCAATGCAAATGCAAATGCAAATGCAAATATCAACACCAATGCAAATATTTCTAATAAAACATCTTTAGATAAAAAATATATTGTTAACAATGATACAATAAAAAAAATGATATTATCTGTATTATGTGAATTGTATAATAATGAATCATTATATGATTTTGACATAAACTTTATTTTCTTTTATAAAAAATGGGACATTTTAAACAATGAAATGATAGAAGATTTAATGTTAAAAAAACTAATTAGTATAATTGAAGTATAATTGAAGTATAATTGAAGTACAATTTTTAATTTGATAATTTATAATATTATATATTATAATTTACTTTAAGATAAACAATTAATAATAAATAAATTATTTCCATGAATAATAATGAAAATTATTCCATACATTCAACAGATTCCAATAGTTTTTTAAATAAATTACATAATCTTACAAAAGAAAGTGGAAAACGGTTGAATTGGGATGAATATTTTATGTGTATGGCGGTTTTAACATCTATACGTTCATCGTGTGAACGTCTTCATGTAGGATGTGTTCTTACTAAGAATAATCGTGTAGTAAGTGCTGGATATAATGGATTTTTATCTGGAGCACCACATCGTTCAATTGTTCGAGATAATCATGAACAATGTACTGTTCACGCAGAACAAAATTCTATTACAGATTCTGCAAAAAGAGGTGTTTCATTAGAAGGTTGTACAGCATATGTTACACATTACCCGTGTTTAAATTGTGCTAAACTTCTTGTATCATCAGGAATAAAAACGGTTAGGTATAAAGAAGATTATAAAAACGATGAACTTGTTGAATATTTATTTAATCAAGTAAATATTGACATAGTTAAAATGAAATAATCAAATAATCAAATAATCAAATAATCAAATAATCAAATAATCAAATAAATTTTGTAAAAAAATATTTAAAATTGAAATGTTGTTATATAAATATAACATCTTTTATATTATAAATGTATAATACGAGATCCATTAAAGATAAAAATGTAGATGAAATAAAAAGAAAATCATCAAAAACCACAATAATTGTCAAGAATCATTTAGCTGTAAAAAATAAACAAATCGCAAACACATTAAGTAAAGCGGAACGGGAACAAAAAATAACATATGAAAGAACTAAACCTATCAAAAGTGAAAACCCAAATAGTTTTGGTATCGAATATGAAATTCCTATATTAACAATAAAAAAAGATGATTTTAAAAATTTAAAAAATAATGGTGAATATTCTAAAAATATATTGACATTGGATGCGGAACCATTTATCTCCGAAGATTTTCGTGATGGTGGAAAACGTGATATTTATATAGAATTCATATCAAAACCAATGCGATTTAATAATTTGGAATTTATTAAAAATGATAGTGAAGAAAGAGAAACTGAATATGATGATTATGAGTGGTACAAAAAAGAAAATAAATCTGTTAGAATGGGTTCAATGTCTCGAATATTGGGGCAACGTAGTAAATTTAGATTTTTAGAACATATTAAATATATTTGTAGAACATATTTTGATAAATATAATCTAAATGAATATAATGGAACTCCTCAAATAACATTCGGTATAGAATTAAAACGTCTACCTAAATTATATCGTGAAGTATGTCATCTAATGCATAAAACACTGAAAGATAATAAATGTATTGATTATTATTTTCAAAATAAAGAATTTATAAAAAAATGCTATTCTTATAACGAAAAAAATTATCTAGATATTGAATCAATAATTGACAATTCATCGTCAAATTTAATCGGTTTTATATTTATATGTATGCATTATATATCTATATTTGATGCCGGTCATTATTCTTATGGTAAGACAGATAATAATACTGGAATGAAAGGTTCGCCGTATCTAATGACACGATTCTCATTCACGTATATATATGATATTTATTTGAATCATGAAGAAAAAGAACAATTCCAAAAATTTACAGAAAATTTTGACCACAATACAAATCAGATATACAATAAAACTATTAAAATGTCAATGCATTTACATACTAAAAAACATATTAAAGATAATTATTTTGAAATTCTTGCATCTAATTTCCTACGAAGTATATATGATAATAAAATTAGAAATATAATATATAAACAATTTATTAAAAGATTTAATAATCAAGTTGATAAATATGAATGGAAACGATTTATTATAGATAAACATAATACAATTCACGGAGAACCGATTGTAGATTACTTTAATTCTACCGATGATATAAGTAACGATATATTCTCTCCTCCTCTTGGTGAATTACATCCTGATGGAAATGTATTTTATAAACACGAGTTTGAAGGTATTTATGAAAAAAATGAAAATGGAAATAAATTATGTAAAAATAGTATGGGTACATATGAAAACTATGATAAATTAAATCAACTTCAAAGAAATAATCAAGTTGTTTTACTTGAATGTAGACGATTAACCCCACGACATTATAATATAAAAGGTTTTGAAGAAGCACTAACATTGATACACGACCATATATGCCAAAAAGTATTGAATTAAAATTAAAAATAAAATATTTAATTTAAAAATTTTTAATTAAATATTTTAATTTTTAGTATTTACTTGTTGTGATGGCTCCAACAACAAGCGTCTGAAACCCTAGAACCGATGTGAAAATCAGTGTCCGAAGTAAAGACAATTGGTGTTTCAACAGAACAAGGAAACCACCTAAATTTATGACAGTTCTCAACCTTGCACTTTGTTGCCTTTAGCAACTTGTGAAAGACAGAATGTTTGAACATCATTTCTGGAGATTGCTCATAACTATTACAATTCGGACATTTCCCACAACGACAATAACCACAATTGCTGAAGAATGGTCCCTCAGTATGACAATGAGAACACCAATTTACTTCCAACTCAAAATTCTTAATAATTTGTTGAAGACTGTTAAACCAACGGGTATTAATACGTTCACACTCTTCATTCTTCGTAATTTCATTACGACATTGTTTCTCATAGTGTTCTTGAGAATTACGAACAACACTAGGAACGTCAAAAGAGAATGCACTTGGGGACATCATTTAGAATAATGTTCTGTTTCTATAAAAAAAATAGAATTCAATTTTAAATTATTAAAAAATTTAGTAATTTTATTTACATCCATTCATTACCATTCCATTGACGTTCTTCTTCATCTTCGTCATAATAATCACTTTTACTTATATTATCTGGACCCCAAAGGGGTTGAAGATTTGTATAGTGAAAGCATTTATGACGTTCTTCTTCTATATCCAAGTCAAAACTAGCACATGGTTTAATATGGTCGATATGCCATTCTCCTTGATTTTCCCAAGTCATTCCTTCAATAAATTTATTTTCCAAGTGTATTTTTAAAATTTCTAAAGAACACCCTACATATTCCATTGTATGTTTTTTATTTTTTCTAGAGGAAAAGTTTTTGAGTGCGTTTCCAACACGCCCACGCATAATACAGATTAAATGACTGTTGGGTTCGCAAACTTTACATTGACTTCTTTGTCTACTGTGTTTGCATATGGAACCACCACCGCAATCTTTACAACGACTTCTTATTTTTTTGTGTTCGCATCTGGAACCACCACCGCAATCTTTACAATGACTTCTTTGTCTACTGTGTTCGCATATAGAAGCACCACCGCAATCTTTACAAGAACGTCGTCTTTTATTGTGTTCGCATATAGAAGCACCTCCGCAATCTTTACAAGAACTTCTTATTCTTTTGTGTTTGCATATAGAACCACCACCGCAATCTTTACAATTACTTCTTTGTCTATTGTGTTTGCATATAGAACCACCACCGCAATCTTTACATTGAGTTCTTCTTCTACTGTGTTTGCATATGGAACTACCACCGCAATCTTTACAAATACTTCTTCTTTTATTGTGTTCGCATATAGAACCACCACCGCAATCTTTACAAATACTTCTTCTTTTATTGTGTTCGCATATAGAACCACCACCGCAATCTTTACATTCAGTTCTTATTCTATTGTGTTCGCATTTCAAATATTTTCCATCCCATATAACTATCAGATTTTTGTTAATATATTTTTGTTGTATTGTTCGGTCTTTTATATATCTAGGTAATTGGGAATATATTTCCATATTTTATTTATTTTTGTATTTATTTGTTTAAATCTAATCAAATATTTAAATTATTAAAAAATTTAGTAATTTTATGGTAACATTTATATTACATTCATACCGTAATCGTTCCCAGTAATACTGTACGTTCATCGCATTCATCCATTGAACTATGGTCATTAATATCACTTGGGTTTTCAAATACAATGTGTTTCATAGATCCAATATCATATTTATCATTTTTGTTATACTTCTTCAAATTGATATCCAATACAATAGGAATACTGATTTTGTCAAATCCATCCAAACTTCTAATTTCACGAATGATATACTTATTTCCATTGTACATACATTCATTTAGAATACCATTTTCATCCAAGTATTTAAGGTCATCCTCAACAAATTTTGACATAAAGAATACATAATGGTTAGGATTCATTTCGGGAAAACTATGTATAAAATATTTATATGTATCATTTTCAATAAATGGAATATACAAATTTACACAAGGAAATTCAGAAACACCTCCATACCCTGGAAAATAACGAATCATATATATAGTATTTTTTTCAAATTTTTCTGGAAGATCGTTTTGGATGTTAATCTTATGGGATTCATTTTTAGTGGTTTTCCAAGAGAATATTTTTTTAATTCGTTTTAGTTTGGCACTATAATCGTCCCGCAATTGAAACATTTACAGATTACATAAATAGAAATATATAATTTCAATTTTATAAAGATATATTTATAAAATTCAAATGTTAATAAATTAACTTGGAATCATTCAATGTTTTATTCTGGAATCATTCTATGTTTTATTCTGGAATCATTCAATGTTTTATTCTGGAATAATTTATTTCCCATTTAATTTTTCTAGGTTTATATTTCCATGGTATACCTCCAAAATCTATTAAATATAAATTACCTTCTCTTTCGACAACATTTGACCAACTTATACTAGATAAACGTTTAATATGCCAATTGTGATTTAATTGTTTTAAGCATTCTTCGATTTTTTCAATATTTTTATGATTTTTGTGTGCCCTTCTTCCAATGTATTCTATAAATAATTCATTTTTTGTTTGGTTTACATATAATAATTTAGGAATAAACGGACAACTTCGCAGATATTTATATGTTATAAATTCATTTTGAAATTGACCGTTTCCATTCGGTGTTTTAGGATATATTTTTTTAATAATATTATTTTCTAACAAATAAACTTCTGAATCATAACACGCATTTAATTTTTTAACAGCCTTCAAATTATTATAGTAACTATATTCATCCAATTTGTTATTCATACATGCATTTGTAATTATATCTACATTTTCTTTTGTGGTATCCTGACCTATTACAGATTGATAATTTTTGACACAAGTATTTTTCATATTTTCTAAATCTTTTTTAATTTTTACTATATATTCTTCTAATGATTGGATATTTGAATTAATTGTATTTGATTGATTTGATTGATTTGATTGATTTGATTGATTTGATTGATTTGATTGATTTGGAGTTTGTTGAATATTTGTTGTATTAGTAGGAGTTTCTTTCCGTCGACTTGCACAACACATCCCAATAATTGATGGAATCATAATCTATTTATAACATATAAATTTTAAAAATAAATTATATAATTAATTATAAAATTAATTTTATAATTTATACAAACTTAACATCAATTATTTAAAACACATTATTATTTTTACAATAAATACCAAGAATTACTCCAATAATATTCATTGGGATATCAGTTAATTCATAATATACCCAATGCATTTTTTTATCACTTAAAATTTGATTGTCTTTACATTTTGATACATCTATTATATTTTTAACTACTGGAATATTATTTACATAATCATTTTGAATGGAATATTCAAATAATTCCCATATTATTCCCATAAAAATTATAAAATATAAGTTATTTGGGTACATATAACCCAGAATAAAGTTAAAAACAAGATGAGAAATTGACCACATATCACATACACGACATATTTTTTTACCATTTATTAATGGGTCTTTAAATTCTTTATTTTTACATCTATATATTCCGTATAATAATATACCAAAAGACATAAAAAAGCATATTATAAATATTTGGGTATGGTTTGATAATTTATGCATATTATATTTATCAAAGATATTATAATTTAATAGGAGTGATATTTTGATTACAAATTATACCAATTATACAAATTATACAAATTATACAAATTTAACACCATTACCTTTAACAACTTCACCGACTAGGACTGAATTATCGTCATCACATATATCTAATATGCGCGATACATAATTTTTATCAACAAATAAAAGCATACCTAATCCACAATTAAATACACTTCGGGATTCTTCAATATCCATTTGTGTTTCTTCAATTACATAATTATACCATTCCGGCTTAATCCAACTATTCCAATGGATAGATGCACATAATCCATCCGGCATAATTCTCGGAATATTTCCATAAAATCCACCACCTGTTATATGACACATACCATTTATTATAATATTTTTAAGACGTATATCGTTATATTCATTTAAATAATGTCTATGAGGTGCAACCAATTGCGTAAATACCTGTAATGGGTATACATTCACACCCTTATCCATTTGACGTATTAATGAATAACCATTCGTATGTGGTCCACTTGAATATAAACCAATTATATAATCTCCTTCTTTTATACTTGTCTTGCCATTAATAATATCACTTTTCCACGCTGAACCAATTATTGTACCAACAAAATCACGTGCGCCGTCTTTGTATGTTCCAGGCATCTCAGCAGTTTCTCCACCAACTAATGCACAATTTACGTTTTTACACGCAAATGCAACACCTGCAACAAATGATTCAACATCCGATGGTTCTATTTTTGAACTAGCATAATAATCCAAAAAGGCAATGGGTAATGCTCCTTTTACTAATATATCATTTACACTGTGATTAACTATGTCTTGCCCTAAACTAAATAAACCTTCCTTATTGTTCATATGCTTTAATATAAATTCTGTTTTTGTTCCCACTCCATCAATTGATGCGATTAACATTTCCGGATTTGGAATTTCACTCGTTTGTATTATACACGAGAAATCACCGTGTTTACTTTTAACCCAATTTTGTTTTGTATTCTCAATGTGTTGGGTAATTTTGTTTACAACTTCATCTCCACGTTCTATACTAACACCTGATTTTTCATATAATGACCCAGTAAATATGCTATGTGATATATCTTTTCGCCATTTAAAATCTTGCGTATTTATTTCATTTGTATCTGTATTATCTGTTTGGATAAGTGATATAATCTTTTCTACGTGTTTTGAATCATTACCTATTACCGCAATCATTCGTGAACCTTTGGATAGAACATATTTACCATCTTTTGATTTACGTTCATTAGTATCACATTCTTCGTCGTCTGGATTATAGGATACAGCACTTGCGTATATTATATTGTCATAGCACGTAAAATCTGATGAAAACCTGACAATCGTTTTTTGTGAATTTGTAGGATATCCGTTAGGAACAATATATTTACATAATGTATCGACATTATCATATTCAATCACTGGCAATCTTCTTCCGTATGATATAGCATCAAATATTTCAACAAGGTCAGTTTCCAATATACTTAATATATTAATTGATTCTGGATCACCAAATCGACAATTGTATTCGATAACAAATATACCATCATTACATTTCATAAAACTACCATATAATATACCTTGATATCCATTGCCACGATATTTATGGCGAAGTTCCATACATATTAATTCATTTAATTGTTGTGCAATCTTGACATCATTGTTAGATAAAAAGGGCATTGAATGGTCCTTATATGAAAGAGAACCCATACCACCTGTGTTTGGACCATCATCGTTTTCATTTAATCTTTTAAAATCACGTACAATAGGCATATGCCTTATTCCTTTTGATATGTTCCCTGAAGAGAAACTCATTAATGAGAATTCTTCCCCAATTTTACACTCTTCGATTAAGAATGCTTCATCTGATTTATGTAAATGAGTAATATGTTCGATCGCTTCATCCATTTTTTCATGGTCAAATATTGTTACACCTTTTCCGCCTTTTAGACCATCGCATTTTATAACAATGTTAATCCCACTTTGTGCGAGTGTTGCCATAAATTTTACAGCGTTGAGTAATGCATACATATCACATTTTGACTTGACACTTATAAACTTGGGATTATGACCTTCTAATCCAGTATTCATTAAAAGTCGTCGTGTAAATGTTTTGCTTGTTTCGATTTGTGAATAATCTTTAGTTGGACCTACACATCGAATACTATTCGCTTTTAATGCATCAACAACTCCATTTCCTAATGGTGCTTCTGGACCAATAAATGCGATATCAGTTTCAAGTGATTTACAAGATGATACAACAAAATCATTGTCCATTATATCACCGATAAGTGTTTTGCATACTTTCATACCAGGATTCTCATATGTAGATATACAATTCAATACGAGATTTTCATAATCTCCATTTCCATTATTATTTATAGAACTTCGTAAAAGTGCTTTAGAAACAGCGTGTTCTCTTCCACCGGAACCAATTATAGTTATGTTAACCATTGTGTTTAGATAAATTAATATATTATTTTTAAGTAATCAACACACCTTTGAAAATCAAATATATGAAATTTGTATAAATTCGGTGATTTTTGATTTTTTAAATGGCATCTATCCTAAATTATGGTCTTAAATAAAACGGAAAAAAAATATTTTTCAGTCTCAATGTTTTTCGCATTTTCTATTTTTGAAACCATATTATGGTTTCGTACTTTTCTAAAAATAAAATTCATTTTCTCAGTAAGGTCGAATTTCAAAAACGTCGTTTTTTCAAAAATTTCAAAGTTTTAAAAAAAAATTCGATCTGAAATTCGACCTAAAATTCGACCTTTTATGGTTTGCGACCTCAAAAATTAATATTAGATACATTACCATATTCAGTCTTAAAATAATGTTAAAAAAATATCATGAATTCTCAGTCTCAGGGGTTTTCAAAAAAGCGTGATTTCAACGAAATAAACTAAAGCCATGTGGAAAAACTTTTCTCAGGGACTTCTCAAAAAAACATTTCCCCCCCCCCGCGAAAACCATTGAGTCATTGTTTGTCCTTTTTTGGTCCGTTTTTTGTCCTCAAAATCTGAGACTGAAAATGGTTTGAAAATGACAAAAACCACTCCAAAAATCTGAGACTGACTCAGTGCGAATGTCCGTTTTTGGTCCGTTTTTTGTCCTTTTTTTGTCCTTTTTTGGTCCTTTTTTTGAAAAATAACGTTTATCTATTTTTGATTTAAAGACTGGAATTTATATATTTGTATATTATATGGTATTATATAAGTGTGAAAACTGTAATTTCTCTACAACACATAAAACCAAATTTTTACGGCACCAAAATCGTAAATATTCGTGTCTTGAAAATAATTCTCGGACTGAAAATGCTTTCAATGAAAACGAAAATGTAAATAATGAAAAAATGACTCAAAATGACTCAAAAATGACTCAAAATGACTCAAAAATGACTCAAAATGACTCAATTTTAGTGTCGAATTTTAATGAAAAAAGATCGAATTTTTCGACGATTTTCCAAAAAAAAGAAGAAAATTCTAAAGACGATAATTTACAAAAAATACAAGAAAGAAATGAATCGTGTATATGTGAATGGTGTGGTAAAAAATTTCGGAGATATTATAATAAAGATCGGCATTACAATATCTGCAAAAAGAAAAAAGTATCAGATAATTTGGAAATGTTGGATTCAAAATATAATGAACTAAAAATGGAATTAGAGAATTTAAAAAAATCTGGAATATCAAATGGTTCAAATGTAGGTAACAATAGTTGCAATACGACAAACACAAATACCACAAATACCAATACAACAAATACAAATACAACAAATACAAACACCACAAATATAATAAATATAAATAATTTTGGAAAAGAAAATGTCGATTATATAACGTCAGATATGGTTAAAAGACTATTAAAAGGTAATCTATCAAAAGTTATACCCCAATTGATAAAGAATGTTTATTGTAATCCAAAACATATTGAAAATATGAACGTATATGTTCAAAACAAGAAAGAACCATTTATAATGATTAAAAACGGCGATGGTTGGATATTAGAAAGCAAGAAGGATGTTATGTATACATTACGAGAAAATGGAAGATATCTATTTGATGACAGAACACACGGAATGGAAATGACAAACAAAGAACAAAAATATTCCGATAAAGTATTATATTATAATGATGATGAGATAGATATGGAACCAGTAAATATTGGACTTATTAATAATAAACAACATTTGCAAAAATTAAATTTTGTTTAATTGAACAATAAATATTATCTTTAAATTTTTCTATTTAAAATTATTTGTTTATTTATTTATATAAAAATAATTTTTATAATTAAATAATGAAATCGTGTATCATTATATTCGGAGCTACTGGTATTTTGGGAAAAGAATTAGTCAAAAATCTTGATAATCTTATTGAATATGATCCATCCTACAAAGATATAATATACCACGTACCAACACGAAAAGAATGTGATATCACAATATATGACAATGTTTATGATTACATCAATAAAATCCAACCTGATATTATACTACATTTAGCAGGACAAACAATGGATATTAATATTGAGGGTAAATGTTTGGATGAAAGTGATGCCCAAAACACTGATAAAATTAAAGATAATAAACAATATAGAAATACAATCCGACAAACAAATATTCAGGGAACATTAAATATAGTATCCGTCTGTGACGATAAAGATATAAAACTCATATACACATCAACAGATAGTGTTTTCAAGGGTGATGTTGGAAATTATACAACAGATAGTGAATTAAAACCAAAGACGATTTATGGTAAATCAAAATGTTGTGGGGAGATGATGGTATCAACTCTTCCAAGACACTTAATAATAAGAGCACCATTTGTGCGGTCATCCAAGTTTGAATTCAAATACGGATATACTGATATGATATGTTCTAGAGAATATGTTAATATAGTAGCACCCGATATTTTATCGAGTGCTTTATCGCATAAAAAAGGTATTATACATATAGTTGGAAGGACACAAAGTATGTATGATATTGGAAAATATACATCAAAAAATGTAATACCATGTAAAATGCCGGAAGATAAAAAGAGAGTATTATCACAAAATTGTTCTATGATGCATTGGTAAACAATGTGAAATTATTAATAAAATTTTATTATAAAATTTAATAAAATCTATAAATCAATAAATCAATTAAAATGTTGATTTATTATAATGAAAACACAAAAGTATATAATTAATCCAACAAGTGGAAGAAAAGTACTTGCGAAAGGTCGAGTAGGAAAACAAGTATTAAAAGGAGGAACCGAACCGTGTGAAGACGAAACGCAAGCAGAAAATTTTATGAGATTAGTTAATGAAGGTAATTATGCACAATTAAAGGCGAACTCAGACAAAAAAAAATATCATGACATAGTTTTAAGTAATAAAGATTTAAGTGGTAAAAATTTAAGTGAGATAGATTTAACACGTGCAAAATTACAACGTGTAGATTTAACAGGTGCAAATTTACAAGGTGCAAAATTACAACGTCTAGATTTAAGAGGTACAATATTACAAGATGCAGATTTAAGAGAAGCAAATTTACAAGGTACAATATTACAAGCCGCAAATTTAAGAGGTGCAAATTTAAGAGGTGTAAATTTACAAGGTACAATATTACACGGTGCAAATTTAAGAGGTGCAAATTTAACAAATGCCGATTTAAGAGCAAATAAAAATTTAGAAAATGTATATTTCGACGATGCCGATTTAACAAATGCCGATTTAACAAATGCCTATTTACAAGCCGCATATTTTATACGTACAAATTTAAAAGGTGCAGATTTACAAGGTGCATATTTACAAGATGCCGATTTATATAAAGCAAATTTAGAAAATACAAAATTACGAGGTGCCGATTTAAGAGATGCAAATTTACGAGGTACAGATTTACGAGGTGCAGATTTACAAGGTGTAAAATTAAGAAAAATAATTATTCCCAATCAAAATTTATATAAAGCAAATTTACAAGATGCCGATTTACAAGAAGCAAATTTAGACAATGCAAATTTAAGAGGTGCCAATTTACGAGGTGCAAACTTATATAAAACAAATTTAAGAGGTGCAGATTTAAGACGTGCAGATTTAAGAAAAGCAAATTTAAGAAAAGCAAATTTAGAAGGTGCAAAATTACATAAAGCCGATTTAAGAGAAGCAGATTTAAAAGAAGTCTATTTAAGAGATGCAAATTTAAAAGGTGCCGATTTAAGAGAAGCAGTTTTAACAAAGGCAAATTTAACATATGCAAAATTAAAAGATGCCGATTTAAGAAATGCCGATTTTAGAGAAGCAGTTTTAACAGGTGTAAATTTACAAAACGCAAGAAGTGTAGAAGGTGCAAAATTCGATGAGTTAATAATGCATGATTCGGAATATCTGATGTCAAGAGCGAATCTTGCACCAGGATTACCAGCAAGAGAACAATTTAAAGAATTACAAGATGGTCGTTTAGTAAGAATACAACAACGTCAACAAAATCAACAACGTCAACAAAGTCAACAACGTCAACAAAGTCAACAAAATCAAAACGTATTAAGTCAAGTATCAACTCCTAGATTATGTCGTTCAAATCAACAAGGTGGTTCAAAAAATAAAAAATAAAAAATCTAATTCAAAATCAAAAACAAGAAAATAAAATAATAAATCTTAATTTTAAGTCATCTATAAATCAATATTAATAATGTGTTGATTTATTATAATGAAAACACAAAAGTATATAATTAATCCAACAAGTGGAAGAAAAGTACTTGCGAAAGGTCGAGTAGGAAAACAAGTATTAAAAGGAGGAACCGAACCATGTGAAGACGAAACGCATGCAGAAAATTTTATGAGATTAGTTAATGAAGGTAATTATGCACAATTAAAGGCGAACTCAGACCAAAAAATATATCATGACATAGTTTTAAGTAATAAAGATTTAAGTGGTAAAAATTTAAGTTATATAGATTTACGAGGTGCAAATTTAACAAAATCAAAATTAGACGGTGCAAATTTAAGAGGTGCAATTTTATTGGGTGCAAATTTATCAAAAGCAAAATTAAGAGGTGCAGACTTTTATTATGCAATTATACAAAAGATAAACTTCGAAGGTGCAGATTTAACAGGTGCAGATTTACAAGAAGCAGATTTTAAAGGTACAAAATTAGAAGGTGCAGATTTACAAGATGCAAATTTAAGTGGTGCTAGATTAATAGATGTAAATTTAAGTGGTGCATTTTTACAAGGTGCAAATTTACTAGGTGCAAATTTACTAGGTGCAAGATTAGACGGTGCAGATTTAGAAGATGCAAATTTAAGAGGTGCTAGATTAATAGATGTAAATTTAAGTGGTGCATTTTTACAAGGTGCATTTTTACAAGGTGCAAAATTACAAGATGCAAATTTACAAGATGCAAATTTAAGACGTGCAAAATTACAACACGCAAATTTAAGACGTGCAAAATTAGATGATGCAGATTTACAATATGCAAATTTATATAAAGCAAATTTAATAGACGCAAAATTAGACCATGTAGTTTTAAAAAAAGCATATTTATTAAAAGCAAATTTAGAAAATGCAGATTTAAGATATGCAAAATTACAAGGTGCATATTTATCATTTGCAAATTTACAAGATGCAAATTTATATAGTGCATTTTTACAAGGTGCCAATTTAAGAGGTGCCAATTTAATAGATACAAATTCACCAAAAGCACAATTACAAGGTGCCAATTTAAGAGGTGCAAAATTAAGTAGTGCAGATTTCGAAGACGCAAATTTACAAGGTGCCGATTTAAGAGATGCAGAATTAATATACCCAGATTTAACAAATGCAAATTTAATAGATGCAGATTTAAGAAAAGCAAATTTAACAAATTCAAAATTAGAAAGTGCAATATTACGAGGTGCAAAATTACAAGGTGCAGAATTAATAAATGCAAAATTAGGAGGTGCAGATTTAGAAAATGCAAAATTACAAGGTGCAGATTTACACGGTGCAGATTTACGAGGTGTAAATTTATATCGTGCAGATTTAGAAAATGCAGTTTTAACAAATATAATGTATAATGATAGTACACAATGGCCAGTAGGTTTTACTCCACCTTCATCTGCACCTTTACCTTCACAACCTCAATATTATTTCGTAGAAATCATATTGACCAGCGAAATGTTAACGAATAGTGAATCAGATACTGGTAATGATAGATTATATGATAAGATTATTGATACAACTATTCAAAATTTAGATGAAAACCCATTTAAAATAATAGGTCAAACAGGAATTGATGCGGGAGGTATAACCAGAATGGTTCATGATCTATTTTTAAAAAGTTTTATAAATAATTTTTTTATAGATGATGATGGGAGTAAAAAATTAGGACAAGATGTTGATGTTGAAAAATTAAATCAAGCAAGTCAACGTTTAATTATTTTAACAAATAAAACAAAAAAAGTATGGGGTAGTTATGGAGAAGTAACACCAGGTTCAATAAATGTCATTACTATAAATAACGATCTTTTAAGAGTTTTATTAGCAGACAATGATATACAACATATCAAAGATAATACTAATAAAGATAAATATCATAAACGAACCAATTATGGACGAGAACATAATTATTTCGACAAACAAACAATGCAGAGTGCTTTAATGATACAACAATATCTACCAAGTGCAAGTCTTTCTGGAGCAAATCAAAGATATAACAAAGTACAAAACTATCATAAAAGTCGACAACAAGGTGGTCCTTCAAATCAAGAAAAAGCAAATATGTTATTAATAGCATTTTTAATTAAAAATAGTTTCAGCAGTTATCAGCAATATGAACGTATGCGTGGTTGGATACAAAAATATTGGAACCCAAATAAAACATTATTTACAAATAAAATATCTTACAAAACAGAAATATTCTTTGAAAGAGTAATAATTGAATATAACAATCAAGCAAAGAAAATTAAATTATCAGAATTTATGACAAAAACAGAGACTGAAAAAAATGCGGTATATAATGATTATAAACAATTGAGATTATTTATTGACTATTTAAAACATTCAGATGAATATAGAAAGAATTTCAATATACTAGTAAGTGGTTCATCTATATATCAAGGAAAATTACGAATTATATTAAATGAAGACAATAATGTGAATTTATTTCAAGCATCTACTTGTGGGAATTATATATATATATTTAACAATGATTTGAGTGATCGTGATGTAGAATGGTTAAATTACCATATAGACGATGAAATTAAAAAACCACGTATACAAGGCGGTGGTTCAAAAAATAAAAAATCTAATTCAAAATCTAATTCAAAATCAAAATCAAAAACAAATTCGAAATCAACATCAAATTCAAAATCAAAATCAAAAACAAATTCGAAATCAACATCAAATTCAAAATCAACATCAAATTCGAAATCAACATCAAGTTCGAAATCAAAAAATCAAAAATCAAAATCAAGTTCGAAAAAATAAAATCAAAAATCAAAATCAAGTTTAAAATTTAATAAATCATAATTTTAAATAATCAATAAATCAATATTAATAATGTTGATTTATTGTAATGAAAACACAAAAATTTGTAATTAATCCAATAAGTGGAAGAAAAGTCCTTGCGAAAGGTAGAATAATAAAACGCATAATGAAAGGAGGTAGTGCAGAACATCTATTATCGTTACTAACAGAGGGTAGACCATATATCGAAATAAAGGATGAATTAATGCAATATTCGAAAAACCACCGATATGAGAGAATAGATTTAAGTGGTGCAAATTTACAAGGTGCAAATTTAAGAGAATTACAATTAAGAGGTGTAAATTTCAAAGGTGCAAATTTACAAGGTGCCAATTTAAGAGATTCGGAATTATTATCTACTAATTTAATAAAAGCAAATTTACGAGGTGCAAATTTAAAAGGTACACGTTTAGGAAACACGCCATCAAATCATACACGTTTAACAAATGCAAATTTACAAAATGCATATTTAAAAAATGCAGATTTAGAAGAAGCAGATTTACAAGATGCAGATTTAAGAGGTGCAGATTTAAGATACTCAAATTTAGAAAGTGTAAATTTACGAGATGCAAATTTAAAAGGTGCCAATTTTACACGCGTAAATTTACAAAATGCTAATTTATCAAAAGCAAAATTACAAGGTGCAAAATTAGAAAGTGCAAATTTACAACATGCAAAATTCCAAGGTGCAGATTTAAGAGGTGCAGATTTAATAGGTGCACATTTAGAAGAAGCAGATTTACGAAGTGCAAATTTAACAAATGCAAATTTAAGAGGTGCAGATTTAGAAGGTGCAAATTTAAAAAATATAAAATTAAAAGGTGTCAATTTAAGATGGGCAAATTTACAAAATATAGATTTAAGTGGGTTAAATTTAGAAGGTGTAAATTTAGAACGTGCTAATTTAAGTGGTGCAAATTTACAAGGTGCAAATTTAAAAGGTGCAAATTTAGAAGATGCAAATTTAGAAGGTGCAAATTTAGAAGATGCAAATTTAGAAGGTGCAAATTTAGAAGATGCACTTTTAGAAGGTGCAAATTTAGGACGTGCTAATTTAAGTGGTGCTAATTTAACAGATACAGATTTAACAGATGCATTTTTATATGATGCAATTTATACAAAAGAACAATTAGAAACGGCATATTTAAATAACACCCAATTAAATCCAGACCGTACACTTCTAATTCAAAGAAATAATCTTGCAATGGGATTACCAGCAAGAGAACAATTTCAAGAAACACAAGATGGTCGTATAGTAAGAATACAACGAAGTCCACAAATTCTTCCTATCCCCATTCCTCACCCAAATGAATCAAATAACCAATTAAATAACCAATCAAATAGTGAATTAAGTTCTGCAAATACACAACAATGTTATCAGAGACAACAACACGGTGGTTCACAAAATAAAAAATCAAAATCAAGTTCAAATTCGAAATCAAAAAAATAAAAAATCAAGTTCAAAATCGAAATCAAAATAAAGTTCAAAAAAATAAAACAAATCTTAATTTTAGATAATCAATAAATCAATAATAATAATGTTGATATATTATAATGAAAACACAAAAGTACGTAATTAATCCAGTAAGTGGAAGAAAAGTACTTGCGAAAGGTCGAGTAGGAAAACAAGTATTAAAAGGAGGACGAGACCAATTGCCCCAATCACACACACAATACCACAACGAAGATTTACGTTTAACAAATCTATCCTATAAAACTTTTGATAATAGAGATTTAAGTCATGCAAATTTAGATTCTAAAAATTTAACCGGAGCATTTTTTCAAGGTGCAGATTTAAGAGATGCAAGTTTAAAAAAAGCAATTTTAAACAATGCAACTTTATATGATGCACATTTAGAACGTGCAAATTTAACAGGTGCAGATTTATATGGTGCAAAATTACATCGTGCACATTTAGAAGGTGCAATTTTAAAAGATGCACAATTACATAATGCAGAATTACAAGGTGCAGATTTAAGAGATGCAGATTTAAGAGGTGCAATATTACAAGGTGCAAAATTACAAGGTGCAAAATTACAAGGTGCAAAATTACAAGGTGCAAATTTAACACTTGCAGATTTATACAATGCAACATTTGAAAATACATCTTATAATATGAAAACAAGATGGCCTGTTGGATTCAATCCAGAATCTGTGGAAGAACTTAGATCAACAGATAATCAAGGTCCAAATCAACAAGGTGGTTCAAAAAATAAAAAATCGAAATCAAAATCAAAATCAAAATCAAAATCAAGTTCAAATTCGAAATCAAAATCAAGTTCAAAAAAATAAAAATAAATCTTAATTTTAAATAATCAATAATAATAATGTTGATATATTATAATGAAAACACAAAAGTATGTAATTAATCCAGTAAGTGGAAGAAAAGTACTTGCGAAAGGTCGAGTAGGAAAACAAGTATTAAAAGGAGGAAAAGACGGAGGATCCGGAGGAGACGAAAGACCCGGAGGATTATTGAAAACATTGGAACAATGGTGGAGTCCCGAACACGAAAAAAAACAAGAACCAGCACAAATACCAGAAAAATTACAAAGAATCGCCCAAGCTATTAAATATAAAAAACAAGATTTTGAATCCCAAACTAAAATTTTTGATAGATTTTTTGGGTATATAAAAAACAATAAAAATTTAACAGATATAGATTTAAACCATAAAGATTTAAATTTAGACGGTATAGATTTAAACTATGCAGAATTATATCGTGCACATTTAGAACGTGTACAATTAAGCAACGCAAATTTAAGATATGCAGTATTTAAAGAAGCAAATTTAACAGATGCACGATTAAAAAATGCAGATTTAAGAGATGCAATTTTAGAACGTGCAATATTACAAGGTGCAGATTTAATAGGTGCAAAATTACAACGTGCAGATTTAAGAGGTGCAAATTTAGAAGGTGCATATTTAGAACGTGCATATTTAGAAGGTGCACATTTAAGAGGTGCACATTTAGAAGGTGCACATTTAAGAGGTGCATTTTTACATGGTGCATTTTTACAAGGTGCACATTATGATATGAATACAATATGGTCTGATGGATTCAATCCAAAAGAATATGGGGCAAAACTTACATTAACTAAACCACCACCCCAACACGGTGGTTCAAAAAATAAAAAGTTCAAATCAAGTTCAAAATCAAAATCTAAATCAAGTTCAAAATCGAAATCGAAATCAAGTTCAAAAAAATAAAATAATAAATCTTAATTTTAAATAATCAATAAATCAATATTAATAATGTTGATTTATTATAATGAGAACACAAAAGTATGTAATTAATCCAGTAAGTGGAAGAAAAGTACTTGCGAAAGGTCGAATAGGAAAACAAGTATTAAAAGGAGGATTCGTGCCTGAACCCGAAACACCTGCAGAAGAGTTTATGAGATTAGTTAATGAAGGTAATTATGAACAATTAAAGGCGAACTCAGATCTAAACAAATATCAATACATAGATTTAAGTGGTAAAGATTTAAGTGGTAAAAATTTAAGTTATATAGATTTACTACAAGCAAATTTAACAGGTGCAAATTTAGAAGGTGCAAATTTAACAGGTGCAAATTTACAACATGCCAATTTAACAGAAGCAGATTTACAACATGCCGATTTAACAAATGCAGATTTACAAGGTGCAGATTTACAAGATACAATTTTAACAAATATAATAAATGATCCTTCAACTACGAAATGGCCTTTAAGATATAATGTTAATATAAACGTGTCACAAGAAACACCACGCTATAATTTTTTAAGATTATATAATAGTAAAGATTCTAAAAAATTAGAGGCAAACTCTGTTAAAGGTTTGTATAAAAACATAAAACTAAATGGTTTGAATTTTACTTCTGAATTAAGCTTAAGCAAATTCGATTTTGAAGGTACAAATTTCTCTGGTTCGAGGTTTACAGGTACAGATTTTAAAGGTGCAAATTTAACAAATGCAAATTTCTCTGGTTCGATGTTTTTCAAGGTAGATTTCGAACATGCAAATTTAACAAATGCAAATTTAAGTAAGGCAGAATTATACAACCATACAGATTTAACAAATGCAAATTTAACAGGTGCAACTTTAACAGAAGCAATATTAAGCAGTGCAATTTTAAACTACGCAGTTTTAACAGGTGCAAAATTAGTAAATGCAAAATTACAAGGTGCAAAATTAACAAAAGCAGATTTAACAGAAGCAGATTTATATAACGCAGATTTAACAGAAGCAACTTTAAAAGGTGCAAATTTAACAAAAGCACAATTATACAAAGCAAAATTAACAAAAGCAGATTTAACAGAAGCAGTTTTAACAGGTGCAATATTAAGACAGGTAAAATTACCAAATGCAAAATTAAATTATGCAAAATTACCAAATGCAAATTTAAGCATCGCATATTTAAAAGATGCACAATTATTCCAAGCAAATTTAGAAGGTGCAAATTTACAAGGTGCATCTTTCGAAAATGCAAATTTAAACTCCGCAGTTTTAACAAATGCAAATTTAACAAATACAAAATTACCAAATGCAAAATTACAAGGTGCAAATTTAACAGGTGCAAATTTAACAGGTGCAGATTTAAGAGGTGCAGATTTAAAAGGTGCAGATTTAACAGGTGTAAAATATGATATACAAACGACGAAATGGCCAGAAGATTATCGTCCACCCCCACAAGCACAAAAGAATACAACACCGTGGTACAAAAAAATGTTAGGACTATTTGGTGAAAAACCAATTAACCCCCAACGAGGTGGTTCAAAAAATAAAAAATCTAATTCAAAATCAAATTCGAAATCTAAATCAAGTTCAAAATCGAAATCGAAATCAAGTTCAAAAAAATAAAATAAATCTTAATTTTAGATAATCAATAGATCAATAATAATAATGTTGATATATTATAATGAAAACACAAAAGTACGTAATTAATCCAGTAAGTGGAAGAAAAGTACTTGCGAAAGGTAAAGTAGGTAAACAAGTATTAAAAGGAGGAGTAAATCCAACAGCATTAGCACAACCACCTGTCCCCCGAATCAACACTACATCTGCCTACCAATTCAATCCTAAAAACGTTAAACATGTCTTAAATATTATTGAAACAATTATTACTCTACAACAAAAATTAATAGGTGCAGATTTAAGACAAATAAGAGAAGAATTAATAGAAAAAAATTTAGAGGGAATAAATTTAGATTATGTAAATTTAAGTGGTGTAGATTTACGCAAAATAAACGCATATCGTACAAGTTTTAAAGAAACAATATTAAACAAAGCAAAATTACAAGGTGCAATGTTAAACACTACAGATTTTAGGTTTTCTTCTTTAATAGATGCAAATTTACAAGGTGCATTTTTACAAGGTGCAAATTTACAAGGTGCAAAATTACAAGGTGCAAATTTACGAGGTGCAGATTTACAACAAGCAGATTTACAAGGTGCAAAATTACAAGGTGCAGATTTACGAAGTACAAAAAAGATTACAATATTACTCGGTGCAAATTTACGAGGTGCAAAATTACAAGGTGCAAAATTACAAGGTGCAAATTTATCAAAAGCAGATTTACTACATGCAAATTTAGAAGATGCAAATTTAGAAGGTGCAAATTTAGAAGAAGCAGATTTAGAAGGTGCAAATTTACAAGGTGCAAATTTACAAGGTGCAAATTTAACAGGTGCAAATGTAGAAGGTACAAATACCGAAAATATGAAATGGAGTGACAAGACAATAGACCCTAAGGGAAATTTCATGCCAAATATGTAGAATAATTTAATTATTTTTTATTTTGTTCAACAATTGTTTTATAAATATATTTCAAACAATTATTGCTAGTTTTGTCCAACATTTGAATGATTATATTACTAAACATAATATTCTGCGGTTCATTAATTGGATAAAAGTGTGTATGTATAGACGAAAGAATTCTATTTCTGTAAAACATCCATCCATATTGTCCTATGGATAAATGTTTAATTTTATCATTTGGGTCCTCATCCGATTGAAAGAATCTCCACCATCCAAAATCATTACAATCATCAAATACATAAGTTCTATATTTTATTGCAAGGTCTTCAAGTGTAGCTTGGTCAAAGTATCGCGTTAATCTTGTAAAATCTCTCCAATCATCAACAACGCACGGATGATTAAAGAATATCATACCTGCATTGTAATATCCAAATTTATCCGTTTTCTCTCTTTGAATATAATGCGGAAACAAACCAATATCATAATTAAATAATTTTCTATCAAAAATCTTGAATATTGGTGCTAAAAACACTATATCCGCATCCAAACACAAAGTAGATTGATGATGTTTTAATGCTTCCGAAATAATATTAGGTTTTACTTCAGTCATAATTTGCATAGCTGCTGATTTACCCATTTCCAACGCACGTTGCCATTTTTGATTATTATCTTTAATATCTGTATCACCTTTTCTATCAAGAGTAAAACGTGTTATCCTTGTATTCATATTACCAAAGTTATTTTTAATGTAATCCTCCGTTTTATCATCTCCACACGCAATATATGTTGTAATATATGGATGATATATTCGAATACTCGTAAGAAGAAGTTCTAAATCAGGTATAGTATTATCAGTCGATATCGTACAGAATGACATCTTTTGTGGAAGGGTTTTAAGATGGTTAACAGTTTCAATTGTTGTATTAAAAGAACCTTGTGGACTACCATTTCTTTCATACCATTCACGACAATACAACGACATCGCTTTCCATTTATCTTCAGTGCATTCCGCTATAATTCGTCGAACATCTTCCGGTGTTTTAGCATAAAAATAATGCTTACCTTCAACAAGTTCATCAACATATGTGGTATTTACACTCGGAGTTATTATGGGAACAACACCCAATGCCATTAACTCGATTTCACGATTACATTTCATTCCGAACCCAGGAAGACACAAACCAAACTTGGAACGAGATAACAAATTTAAATAAGTCTCCTGATTATACTTGTTTTTAACCCCATTCCACGGTGGAGCGTCCTCACTCATTTCAAATATTTCCGTTGAACCGCTCCAATCTTGGGTTTTTCTCATTCTTTTTTGTTCGCTATTTTCAATCTTACCTATGAAAATACTTTCAATATTTCTTTCAGAATATGATAAATGCGGTTTCATATAAATGTTATGTAATGTAGTCGGATGTCTTCCCCAAAATATCCACGGTGAATTTATTCGACCATTTACAACAGGAATCGGATTCCCAAATAAACCAATATTATATTCAAGATCCTTATCCAACCAATCAAGAGTAGGTCTGTCGTATAATAATATATCACCGACCTTGTTAATCCACACGTAAGGTGAATCAGTATATTCAATCTCACATAACCCTAAACTTCCCCATCGCATAACAAGTTCTCTAAAAGTATCGTTACAATGGTTATGTAAATCACTTTTGGGACGAGGTTTAGGGAAAAAAACCTTTACCATTAAATAATATTATTCAATAACTTTTTAAATATAATTTTTTAAAGTAATGTTATTAAATTTCAATAATATAATAAATAAAATTAAAATTAAATCAAAGTAAAGTATAGTAATATTTAATTTTTATGGTTTAAAACATTGTGGAATTTTTAAATAAATGGATAATTTATTTATAGTAAAACTTTACTCGTTGATAATATTATCTATAATTCCTACGATAATATTTAGTATATTAACATATTCACAAGATTGGTTTCGAAATTTAAGTATTCTAAATAATGATAAGTTTTTATGTTCTTTAATAGTGATTGCTGTAGGATCATATTTGATTTTGTTAATTAGAAATTATTTTAATTATTGTGGAAAAGTAGAAAAAATATTTATGCCATTATTTATATTATCAATAAGTTGTCTTTTAGGAACATATCTAACAACGGTATTTGAAACACCTACCCCAGTAATAATGTGTATTTCGATAATTATTACTATAGTATTACTTGTATTTTGTATTATTACATTTTTAATAGCGGAAAAAAGAATTCAATTATTGATAGCATTCATAATAATATTAATATTGGATTTTTTAATTCATTTTAGTATTGTCGACACACTTAAAATTAGTGAATTTTTAATAATATTAATCTTTTCGTTAATCTTTTGCATTTATTTCAATATAACAATTAATCGATACTATGTAGCTCACGTAATGAATCAAGAAGGGAATATAAATGGTGATATGACAACTAAAACAATAGGTGATTTGTTCATTCAAATGTATGCACCTTCATGTGTAATATTGAATGAATATCATAATAATTATTATGAGAATTATTCTTCACATCAAAATAATCAAAGTATCCAAAATAATCAAAGTAATCAAGATAATCAAAATAATCAAAGTATCCAAAATAATCAAAAAAAACCTAAGAAAAAAGCATATATAAGTGATTGTCAAGGATTTAATGTACAAAAACAAACAATTTAAAATTTATAATTTACATAAAGTTTTGGTATTTATATTAATTATAATGGTTGAAAATAAAAACAAATTATCAAGCGATGATAATGACGAAATTATGACACTTCTTCAGGCACGACTAAAACTCGGACGTGAAAGATATGGACATGGTGTCAGAGTTAATGATGATACCACACAATGGGGAACGCCGACAAATGATTGGGAAGAAATGGCAATGGAAGAAGTACTAGATGGTCTTATATATGCGGCGGCTGCAATTATTCGTTGCCGAAAAAGAAAAACACAACAATAAATAAATAAAAAATAAATAAATAAAAATCAAAAATATTTGTTTAGTATTAATAAGATGGATATTTGTATAAATTGTCCTCAATGTGGAAATCAAAACATATATCATATATTTGAACTATATCAATCAACTATCGTAAATTTTATATGTAATTATTGTAATATATCATTCAGTCATACAATAAATCCTATAAATGTGAGTCATAATGAATGTCAAAGAGAATCACACTGTTTACCGATATGTATACCAATACCTTGTAGCATTTTATGAAAAAATAAAATCAAAAATGAATAAGATTAAATAAAAATTAATAAAAATTAGAATAAAAATTTAAATTTTATTTTATTCTAATTTTTTACATAACTACATCAGATTTGGTTAGTAGCTTTCCAAAATGCTCGGTATTCTCAAAATCAACACTTCTGCGAGACCAAGGATGAGTTGTAATTGTTTTAACCATTTCAATATCTTGGCAAATATGTTCCTTCACGAAATTTTTCATCTCAACACAATAATGGTCATAAGATGACCGCAACCTCTCCAGTGCAGTATAATCATACTTATCACGATAATCCTGATTATGCCGAAGCGAAATCATCTTAGGATGACACCACAAATATTTAAATAGTTCATTTTGCCTTTGAATTCGATTCTTTGCATTTTCGTCGTGATGGGGATTAACATTACGACCAGCTTGATGAGCAATTTCACAAAGAATTGGGTGGGAATACTTTGTATCTTCCATAGGAATATAATCCTCCATCAGACTCTTAATCACATCAATATTAGCATCATAAACATTATTAAGAATCTCAACTGCAATATCTTTTTGAGGCATTTGAGGCGTTTGAGACATTTCTCGTGTGTTGTAATTTACATAAAATTACAAAATTCAATTTTTATAATATAACACATCCCCTTGAAATCACTCCTATTTTATATTTATTCCATTTTTTTTGCGATTTTATACTATGGTATTTAAAACTGTTATAATTATTTTTATAAATATTATCTAATATTGCTTTATTACCACCAGGATGTGTATCTATTAAACTAGTTACATTATAAACAATATTATTCGAAGTAATAATGATATATCCTTTATTACGTAAATTATCAATTACATCGGGGGATATATATTTTGAAAACATAAATATAGATATATCTATAATTTTATTTATACATTTTTTTTATATTATTTTATATTATTCTACAATAATATAAAATTGATTTTTTAATTATTAATTAATTAATATTGTAATGATTCGCAATCAACTTGCAGTTGTAAAACAAACACAAATTCCTAAAATACTTACATCAAATATTGTGAAAATACTAAAAAATATAATTAAAAATAGTCCCAAAAAAGAGTATTTTGATGGAGAAAATGTTCTTAAAATTAATCAGAGATGTTATTTAATGTATTTTGATTCTAATTTCGATAAGCAAACACCACATTATCATATTGGAAATCCTATGAACTTTGAGGATCTCTATTCAAATGGTGGCGGAGAAAGAAATCTATATGGATTTAGTGACACAGGTATTGGGTTAAGAACTCCTTCTCAAGATATTTATATTAAACCCAATTCGTTGTGCCATATTCATTTTCCAGGTAGTCCTCCTACAATTCATCAATTTTATGGCATAAATTCAAATCGAAATGGGACTTCTTTGTTCTCAATTCATAATAATAAAAAGATTGAATATGGAAGAAAGAATATGGAGACATATACAGTATTTTCTAAAATATAAATATAAATATAAATATAAATTAAATTTATTCTGATTCAATTGGATTAGATGAATTTGGAATATTTGTGTTGTTAGATTTATTCTTTTTTTCAATATTATTTACTCTACTATTGTATGTTAATTTATAACATTTATAACAAACTTTCAAATTAGTATTAAAAACCTCTGATATTAAATATTTATGTTTTTTCATACAAATAAAACAATGTTCTTTACAAAATAGGAGATTATTTACAAAATCTTCTCGTGTTTTTATTTCGTTCTTCCGATATAATTTATCACTAATTTTAAAACATTTTTTACATATAGTTTTTCTAATGATATCATCATATACATATTTTTTCATTTTTTTATAACATATAGGACATAAACCGTCAGTTAATTGTACATATTCATTAGAACTATTTGCAATATGTTTATACTTTAAATCTGCAGAAATTTTGTTTCCCATAATCAAACTTACAAAATAATCTGATAAAACTTACACAGTAATTTATTTTTGACAATTAACTATAATACCTGTTGATGTTTTTATCAATGACACTTTCTTAAATATTTTGAAATCATCTTCTTTTAAATTAAAAGTATTTATATTCCATAATTGTATTAATAGAATTCCATTATTTTTTAACATATCATATAAATTTTTGATATTATATGATTTATTATTGTATATTTTTTTGTTATTATTTATATTTCTTTTATAGCCGTTTTCAAGATATAATGTATCATCAAATATAATATTGTATTTCTTCCCAATATTGTATTTCTTCCCAACACCATTTTTATTGTATTCTGTAACAAAGTCAATTATATCAGCATTAATAATATTCAATTTATTAGTTATTTGAGTATATTTTTCCATCCGTTTATTGTTAAATAATCGATTAAAAATATATATAACATCTTTATCATATTCAACACAATCAATATTTTTAACATTAGTTAAATTTTTACTTATATACATTGGACATGTTCCTAAAGCCAATCCAAATGTTAATATATTTACATTCTTTTTGTTTTTTATTTTATTAATTATTATTTCTATTACTTTTTGTAAATAAGTGTATACGTTATCAATATCAAATGTTTTATAATTAATAATAGAGTCTTCGTGTGAATTATGAAGTTTTAAATAAAAACTATTATTTTTTAATATTTTGATATCATTCCGTTGTAAATATAATTTAGAGAATACTTCACCAGTTAAGGATGTATACATAATTGATTTTGAATTTGATTTATCCATATTAATAACATATATAATTCCTTGACATAATTATTGAGTATTTAAAGTAAAAAATATATATTTTGTTATAATATGCTCAGACAACTAGTATCACACCGTGTTTTGCGACGAAATTACAGTTCTTTAATGAGTAGCAGTGAAGCATTAGTAGAAACTCTCAAGGCACACAATGTTCGTAATATATTTGGAATAGTAGGTTCCGCTTTTATGAACCCACTTCATTCATTTCCTACAGCAGGAATAAAATTCATATCAGTTCAACACGAGCAAAATGCAGTACATATGGCAGATGGATATGCAAGAAGTACAGGAAACTGGGGTGTATGTATTGCCCAGAATGGACCAGGAATTACAAATATGGTAACCGGTGTTGCTACGGCATACTATGCTAATAGTCCAGTTGTATTTATCACTCCACAAGCATCAAACAAAACAATGGGATTAGGAATGTTTCAAGAGATAGATCAGATGCCCTTATTTTCCAAGATTACCAAATACCAGGTTCAGGTAAATGACCAATCCCGAATAGCAGAAGAGTTATCAAATTGTTTTCATTATTCACGACTTTATAATGGACCAGCCCAATTAAATATACCAAGAGAATTTTTATATGGAGATGCAATGACATACGCGATTAATGGTCCTAAAAATATAAGTATTAAGACACCTGGTAATCCATCACTTGTTAATCAAAGTGTCCAAATATTATCAAAAGCCAAAAATCCTATGATACTTGTTGGAGGTGGAATAAATACTCCGTTATCACGGAATTCGGTTATTAAATTTGCCGAAAAGTTGGGTGCTGGAGTAGCAACCACATATCTTCATAATGATTCATTTCCTTGCGACCATCCACTATATTGTGGTTCATTGGGGTATATGGGTTCGCAAGTAGCAATGAATATGATGTCATCAGCAGATGTGGTTTTCGCTGTTGGAACAAGACTTAGTAAATTTGGATTACTTCCACAATATGGTTTTAATTATTGGCCCGAAAAAGCAAAAATAATTCAAGTTGATATAAATGCCGATGCAGTAGGAAAAACACGTGATGTAGATATTGGTATAATCGGAGATGGAGGTATAGTATGTGAACAGATGACAGATATGGATGATTTTAAAAATTTAAATAACAATTCATTAAACGAAAGTAATTTAGAAAGAATATCTAAATTAAAAAATGAATGGAATGAAAAACTTACTAAATGGACAGATAATTCGGTTGAACATGATGGTCGTATTCCTCCTCGTAAGGCACTCAGAACACTAACAGAATCACTTCCAGACAATTCAATTATAAGCACTGATATAGGTAATATATGTTCTCTTGCAAACAATTATCTTAATTTTAAATATCCAAAGAGTTTCTTAGGAGCAATGACATTTGGAAGTTGTGGTTCTGCATTACCTACCGCAATTGGTGCTAAAATCGCAAACCCAGAAAAACCGTGCGTAGCAATAGTAGGTGATGGAGCTTGGGGAATGAGTTTCTTTGAATTAATGACAGCAAAGAGAGAGAAAATACCAGTAATAGCAGCTGTATTTAGTAATAAACAATGGGGAGCAGAAAAGAAAAATCAAGTTATATGGTTTGGAAATAGATATGTTGGTACAAATTTAAAAAATCCAGACTTTGCGAATGTAGCAAAATCGATGGGTTGCGAAGGATTTTTATGTAAAACAGAAGATGATATCAAAAAAGCAGTTGATAATGCATTAGAAAACCACAAATCTGGTAAAAGCACTGTTATTGATATAGAGGTTTCTAGAGAATTGACCGATCCTTTCAGAAGAGATGCTATGCAACTTCCAAAAAGATATTTAGATGAATATTACGAAGATAATGTAAAATCCGAATCTTTATCTGGACAACCAGATGATATGTATAGATGATATCTTACTTTTCATAACTATACATATGATGAACGTTTCCCTCCATTTGGGCGTGAATGCTTCGTATTTCCATTCGAAGTTCATTTTCTTCATTCAACATTAAATGTATTTTTTCAATAGAATTTGCCCCGATATCCTGAAATCCGTGACAAATACTTTTTCTAATGTATGGAATATATTTCATAATGCTACCCTTTCCGATTACTTCACCCGAAACACCTTGTGCAACGTGAATTGTAGGATGTTTACCATTTAAACCATTTAAACCATTTAAACCATTTAAACCATTTAAACCATTTAAACCATTTAAACCATTTGAACCATTTTCAGAACTTAGATATCTATATTTAGACCTATTTGTCATAGCATCAACACTTCCCATTCCCCGATATTTTTTTAAACGAATACCATCTCTAAAGAAATAATCACCGGGTGCTTCATCAGTTCCTGCAAGAAGTGAACCTACCATTACACACGATGCTCCCAATCCCAATGCCTTTATAATATGACTAGAATTTGCTATACCACCATCTGCAATTGTAGGTATTCCAACCGAATTTGCATATTTAGATACATGATATACAGAACTCGCTTGTGGTCTTCCAACACCACAAACCTCTTGTGTTGTACATATTGAACCACTACCCATTCCTATACGTAATGCATCAACACCAGCATTAATCAATATTTCCGCTTGTTTTTGTGTAACAACATTTCCACCAATTACATCTATTTGTGGATAATTCGATTTAATATATCGAATAGTATCAATTTGATATTCAGAACAACCCTGTGCTGAATCAACAATTATTGCATCGGCACCAGCATCAATTACTGCATCAATTCTATTTCTATCACCAGTGTGTGTTGATATAGCGGCACCCACCATAAGATGTTTATTTGTATCAACAGTTGCCAGTGGAAACTTTATCCGATTTTTGATATCTTTACGACATATCAGTGATACTAGGTTATATGATTTATCAACAATCGGAAGACGACTCAATTTATTATTTCTTAATATTTCATAAGCATTTTCAAGACTTATACCATCATACCCAACGGTTAAATTTTTAGTCATAATTTCATCAACATTTAGATTATTATTTGATACAAAATCTATATCTCTTTTACTTACCATTCCAATAAGTTTAGAACCAATCATTCCATCTTCTGTAACTGGAAATCCAGAAAATCCTTTTGTATCTTGAATTTGTAGAGCTTCTGATACAGGTGTATCCTTACTTAAAACTATAGGTTTTACAATAAAACCATTGTTATATCTTTTTACTTGTTTAATTTGTTGTACTTGTTCATCAATCGAATTATTATAATGTATAAATCCCATACCGCCATTTAATGCAATAGCAATTGCCATTTCTGATTCAGTAACGGTATCCATTGGAGAACTAACAATAGGTGTGTTTATTTTAATATTTCGTGTAATATTAGTCTTTAAAACAACATCATCAACATCAAAATCAATATACCCCGGTAGAAATATTATATCATCATATGAGTATCCAGTTGTACTTTTTTCAAAAATTTGTTTTGCCAAAGAACCATTTTTTGAATCCATCTATATCAAAATATCATTATTCTTTATGTAAAATCCAATATGTAAAATCCAATGTGTAAAAATCCAATATGTAAAAATCCAATATGTAAAATCCAATGTGTAAAAATCCCAATGTAATTATATGTCGTTACAAATATGAATCGTTCACAATACAATCGATATATTCGTGAATTACGTGCTGATAATAGTAAAATACGAAAACAGATATATGATATGAAACGTTTTAATAGAAAAACAGATTATTATATAAAAAATAATATTACATTTATCGAATCAAAAAGGAGAATATATGATAATATAAAATTAAGTCATGAAGATATACAAGAGAAACGTGAAAAAGTTAAAAAAGAAGAGAGAATACAAGAATACAAACAATATTCACAAGGTGTAGATGATTTAATGGAAGAATTATCAATGATACGTGAAAAAATTGCGGCAGTTAGACGAAATATTGGAAGAATGTATGTCGACAATTTAATTCCATCCCAAAAATACTAGGAATACTACGAATACTAAATTTCAAATTTCCAAGGGTAATATTTATTGGTAATTTAATTATTTTTCTATTTAAAAATTGAACTTATTATTTATATATAATTTAAGGAACTATGAAGCAAACTGAAGTATTTTCTTTGCTCTGGAAAGTTGTTGATAGTAAAAAACGTGCATTATATAGTGCTGACCCTACGAAACGAAAAACGATTTCTTTCAGTATTCGTCAAATGAGTAAGGGTATTGAAGCAGCCCAATCTCATATGAAAGGATTGTTTCCACTAGGGACAGAAGAATGGCCTGAAAGTAAATGCAAGATCGTTAAGGATGTTAAAGGTGTTGGAAAAGGAATTTGTAACAGAATCGATGAAATTTATAATACTGGAACACTTGCAGAACTCGATGAAGTCGAGGTAGAAGAGGAGAGACCAGAATTTATAGCAGCAAAGGAACTTGAAAATATATTTGGAATAGGACCTATTAAAGCAAAGACATTTGTAGACGCTGGATATCGTACAATTGAAGAACTCAAGAAAGGTCATATGACTGGTAAGATTAAACTTACCGATCAGATGATAATTGGAATTAAATATCACAAGGATTTTATGGTGCGAATTCCACACGAGGAGATTATAACGATGGAAAAAACAATCCAAGAAATCGGAAGGAAACTTGAATTGAAAAAGGACCCCAAAACGAACAATTCATTATATGGTAATATATCAATAACAATATGTGGGTCATACCGAAGAAGACTACTAACATCTGGTGATATTGATGTAATGTTTACTTGTGTCAATAAACCTACTATCACTGTCAAAAAGGCATTTAAAGAGTATATTTCTATGATGAAAGAAGTTGGATTCCTAGTTGATGACCTATCATATGGAGAAACAAAGTATCTTGGTGCGTGTAAAAATATAAATGTAAAAGAATCAGATAAAGCAAAAGTCAAGGTTCGTAGAATAGATATTTTGGCAGTTCCATGGAAGAGTTATGCTCCTGCAGTAATGTATTTCACTGGTTCAAAGAAGTTCAATATTGAATTCCGAAAGAAGGCATTGGAGAAGGGATATACAGTCAACGAATATGGAGTATACAAACTTGATGGTGGAGTGAAAAAGATTGAAGAAAAATATCGTGTTCCGGTAATAAACGAACAAACAATGTTTGACCTTGTAGGAATGGATTACCTTGAACCTTGGGAAAGATAATACTATTTAACAAATTTTACGCACATATAAACGATTTCCCATTATAATTATAAAACTCTATATTATTATTTTGTATATTTTTAGTATTTTTAATTTTCTTAAACCATTTAATCAATTCCAATAAAATATTATCTTGTTTATTATAACAAAATTGTGGTATTTGAATACTATTATATTTATTTACAGATATATTATAAGCAGAATCATCTATTAAAATTGTATTTTTCTTTTTGAATATATGTTTGAAATCTTTATGTTCAAATAATAAATCAAGTGATTTTACAGTTTGATAATTATAACGATTAACCTTGTACTTTTTTTTAGTAAGTTGATTTTGATATATACAATGTGTTTTTTTAATATCTAAACGAGCAAGTATAAGATTTATTTTATTCTTATGTTTTTCTGAAATTAAATTATCTAGTACAGTATTGACATATCCTACATTTCCTACACTCCAAAACCCTACATTAAAATTATCAAAACAATAATTCAATAAATCATTTACATGACGACGAAAGAATAATATAAATTGTTCATCTTTTAAATTTAATTTAACCGAATGTGTATTTTTTGGAACTTTTATATTTACATCAAAATTAAATATACTTTGAATTAATGTTTGATCCAAATCAAATATTATATTTATTTTATTGGCTTTGTGCATTATATATATACACATATAAAAAATTTATATATATAAAAAATTAATATTCTATACATGGATCGTCATCTACAAATTGTTTGATATTATTTTCCAAGTCATTTATTAATATACGTATACCCTTATTTATAGGTCTATTTGCGTCATCTAATCCACTTGATATTCGGAAATCTATTGCTTTCACATACTCAGGTAAAATATCTGTTGTATATCTATGAAAAATATTTTTATTAATAGCACATACTTGTCCAATTTTTCGAATACCGCAATTAAAAAATGATTCGGTTAATATACCTGGCATATTAGTACATTTAATATCAACACCCCAATGTGATGCTTTTTCTGGTTCTGGTTCTGGATCTCTATCCTCTATATCCATTCTTGCAAATATACAATCTCTTTTATAACCAGTTATTAATAGTATAGTTATAAATATTAGACTATTGCATATACATGAACACGCTTTATATCTATAAGCATAAAATTTTCCATCTTCAAACCCAGTTCTGAAATATGCTGTTCTAACAAGATTAAATAATCTAAACATACCCCAACCTCCTGTTTGATAAGGATTTCTCTCTTTTATTATATCACTAAGTCTATTACCAACATATGTTACGTCAACATATTTATATATCTCATCCCAATTCCAGTCACTTATAACATGTTCCTCTAGTAATTCATTATTACGTACATACGATGAGGCGAGTGGTATTTTAGATTTTAAATTTTCTTTTATATCTTTAAACATACTATCATCTTTATATTTAGGTATTCTACCCATTTTTTTTTCATTTTCGCTATATCCATCATAATATTTATTAAATATATCTTCTCCAAATTCATTTTTAATTAAAAACAGTTCTTTAAGCAAAACCTTTCTATTATCTACAAAACTCATATTATCCCAATATATACTAGGAGTATCTGCTCCCGACAACCACCTAAGAGAATTTTTTATTATTGTTTCTATATATTCTTGTTCTTTTATTTGAATTATAGATTTTCTTTCCCTTTTTTTATCATGAAAACGTTCATATCTTTTATTATCTGTAAGAAATGTAAATTCGTTACATCTCATTATTATTTTAGACATTAAAAAATCAATATATAAATTAGCATATATAAGTGCTAATGGATGTTTTGTTTTATATAACTCATAATAAAATCTCGAAATATTTACTATTTCTTTAAATACATCATCTTTAATTAATCTCCATATATCTATATATGACAGTTTGTCTTTTTTTGGAACTTCCACACAAACTCTGTTATTTATTTTATCTAATATACCATTTATAATGACTTCTTGTTCAGCAAATATATCTATTAAAGGTGATTTATCTCTTCCTGCTTCTGAAGATGGTCCAGCTTGTCCTTGTCGTCCAACTACACATTGTGCCATTCGTTGTTGTGTTGGTGATA
>Ga0209362_1000342_pt1 | contig 42271 bp, 62 predicted proteins | sample SaaInlV_165m_DNA_FD_184680 | JGI IMG/M metagenome (GOLD analysis project Ga0209362, IMG submission 184680) | Marine microbial communities from expanding oxygen minimum zones in the Saanich Inlet - Saanich Inlet SI037_S3LV_110m_DNA (SPAdes)... | ecosystem: Environmental > Aquatic > Marine >... | reverse complement strand
TAGTATTATATAGAGTAGCAGAGTTTTTAACCGCATTATTTATGTTTGTAGTTTTTTACATTTTCATGGTATTAGGTAATATTTAATATATGGAACTAATTGATTTATTAATCGAAAAGTTTGATGGTGTTCTCATTGATGAATATGATTGGGAACATTATAAGGTGAATGGTAAAAACTACGATATCAGATTTGATAGAAGTAGAATTGAATGGGCGTGTGATTGTAAAGCATTTACTTTCCGACACAAGTTCAAGACAAAATATTGTAAACATATTTTGGAAGTTCAAGATAAGAAATTTAAACAAAGGGTAATCAGTAGAGGCCGTGCTGGTGCCAGAGTGGTTTAATGGGGTGGATTGCAAATCCATTATTCGTAGGTTCGAATCCTATCCAGCACTCAAAGGGTGGAATAATATAAATGGGAAATGATATGACAATCAGGGATTTAGTTGAGAGATTAGAAAGTATAGAAAAAAATGCGGGAGATAATATTCGTGAAGAGTTATCTATATTGATAGAAGATATTATTGAGTTTGATATGCATATGTCAAAAATATTTAAAAACATTAAAAAAGATATTCATAATTTTGAAGAAAAAGATGTTATGGATTTACTATTTAAAGAAGGAATTAAATCTGGTGAAATTGGAGAAGCTTAAATTAAAAAAGGAGAAAAAATGAATTCGTTTGAAAAAAACGGCGGTTATATAGTCAAAAAAGAAACTAATCATTATGGTGGTAAAAACATTCGATATATGGATTGTAAACTTTGTGGTGGACAAGTGCGTAATGTTGGTGAAGAAGCCAAATCGGTAATTTGTAATACTTGTTTCAATGGGAGAATGGTAAAACAATTCCCTGAAACAGCAGACTTTAATGGAAGAACATACAACCCCACAGGTCGTCCAGCAGGATGGCATTGGATGACAGAGTTTGTCGATAAAGATGGTAATGTTTTTCATAAAGGTAAAGAGATGAAAAAGTTAAAGGGTACATTAAAACCTACTAAGGTTAAACCACCTAAGAAAAGAATTAAACGCCGTACTAAAGATGCGATACTTGTAGAAAAGTATAAAGAGAAAAAGAAAGCTTTGAGAAAGGCTTTAAAAAAACAAAAAGATTTTATTAATCACAATATAGATAAAGGATAGATGATGAACGAAGGTAAAGTAAAGTGGTTTGATTCAAAAAAAGGTTACGGTTTCGTAAACGATGGATCAGACAATCAAGACTACTTTGTACATTTCTCTGAAATTCAAAGTGATGATTTTAAGACCTTAGATGAAGGTCAAAAAGTCTCATTTGAAATTGGAGAAGGTGCAAAGGGTGCCGTTGCTAAAAATGTTAAAACATTGGTTTAGTAAATAACAAAACAATATGGCCATATTTATGGCCATGTTAAAATTAAGGAGTCATAATGGCTAAGAAGAAGAAAAGTTCGTTCCATGAGGAACACAATTACAAAGAATACTCATATGAATATCGTGGTAAAACAATTACATTTTGGGCAAAGGATGATACTGATGCCGAATTGTATAAGAAAAAAGTAGGTAAAGTATGAGTGGATTTGGAAATCCTAATTTGAGTAATTATATTTACCCTGTCCAAACTTCTGAACAAAGGAATCAAGATCCTCAGGAAGACCCAAGAGTCCAAGTGAGTGAAATGTTAAAAGGTCCAGTTAGAGGAGAAGGTGAATCTTATGAAGATTATAAGATTCGTATGAAAGTTGAATACAAACTCACACGAGATTATTTAAAAGGTTATTTACTTCCACAAGGAGATAAATAATGTTTGAATTTTTAGTAGCATGTTTACTGATTTTCATTGCAGTAAAATTGAGTGATAATAACCGACCACCAGGATTTTAATGAATAAAGTTATAAATTGTTTTACAGACGATAACCCAGTTATCAATAAAAAATTAAAAGAGGTTTCAGTTGAAGAAGGAATGGCTATTGCCACAGAATTATTTCAGATACTTAACGAAAGAAAAGACGGTATTGGGTTGGCAGCTAATCAAGTGGGAATTGATGCACAAGTGGCCGTTGTCAATGTTCGTGAACCTTTGGTACTCATTAATCCGAAAGTAATTTCAACCGATAATGAGATACCTTATTATGAGGGCTGTCTATCTTTCCCAACGAAAGGTATTCACACTAAACGATACGAAACGATACAGATACAAACTGCTCAAGAAGAAAGTGGTTGGGTATTTAGTGGTACACCAAATGGAAATGATGGTAAAGGTAGTTGGGAAAAAAACGATACACAAGATAATGAATTAAGGTTGTTAGAATCAATATGTGTTCAACACGAAATAGACCATTTAAATGGTATGACTATTATGGATAGAGAGAATAAACCAAAACCGATAGTAAGTAAAAAATCATATAGTAGAAATGAAATCGTTGGTATCACAAATGGTGATACCTACAAAGAAATTAAATATAAAAAAGCAAAACCACTTATAGATAGTGGTGAATGGGTAGTATATATAGGAGGCCCAATAACATGAAAATAGAAACGATAGAAGATATGGATACACAAATGTCAATATCGCAATGGGATTTAATAAATGTAGCAGAATCATTTCAACGGAAAGGATTTTACATTGGGGTATTTACTGGACTTGGATTAGTTGGGTTGTTTGCATTACTAAGGAATGTGATATGAGAACAATAAAACTAACCACATTTAATGACCTCGGTGATTGTGATAGACAAGATGTTAATGACCTAATTTCGGCACTCGTAAGAATGGGTTATGAAGTATGGATGACAGACCATTCCGTTTGTTTTAACTTGGGGAATGAAGATGTAATAAAGGACGAAAAAAATGAAAACAATAGCGATTGAAGAAATAGCACCTTACATGAACGAAACTCCGATTTGTGAGCAAACTTTTATTGATTGTGGATTTGAAAGAGTAGATGTTTCGGTGGAAGAAAGTGGTGATGAGAAGTTTCATTATTACATATATGAGTTCGGAACTACTTATGACCCATCATTAATTTCGGCAAAGAACTTTACAGGAGTTCAGTTATTTAATGAAGAATATAAAACTTGGTATACTGAAGGTGAATTACAACTTTTGTTTATGTTGTTTTTAAAAGAAGAAGAGAAATAAAATGGACTACCCGACAGATTTTAATAAAAAAAGACCAGGGCCATGGGATGATGAAACATTTGAACTAACAGAAGATGTATTTGCAAGATGGGATAAAGAGAATGAAAAGTGGTATAATAAATATTTTGTAAGACCACTTCAGAGATTCATTCAGACCATTAAAGATTTCCCATCTGAAGCTAAGTGGTTTTATCAGCGTGGAAGTAGAGGTTGGTCTGATAGGTCAGTTTGGTCAATTGATACTTGGTTGGTAGATAATTTGATTCCAATGTTAGAACGATTGAAAAACAATAAAATGGGTACACCAATGTCAATGTTTAAAAAGAAAGATGGAGTTGACAAAGATGGAAATCCAACTGATGAAGCCTCTGTATTGGCAGAACAAAGGTGGGAAAATGTATTGGGTGAAATTATTTATGGATTGAAATGTGCAAAGACAATTCAGAATTACGATTACGAAGATAAAGAAGAAGTAAAGAAGTTGACAAAGAGTTCTCGGCGTTCATTTGAGTTGATTGGAAAGCACTTATTTAATTTGTGGGATTAACTCAGGTAAAAGAAAATGAGGAAAAATAAATGATTGACAAAACAATAAAACTAGCTGGTGAGTATCCAAGTGATTTTAAACCAACACCAACAGTACTGGAAATCCATCAATATTTTAATGCACATAGTTTTCATAATGGCAGAATGATAGGCGGTAGTAAATCGGTATATAGAAATATGCATCCCGATGATTTAATAATATTCAATGCCAATGTATTGATGCCAGGTTATGGTAAAGTATGGTATGGTGATTTAAATCTTACTGAAGATTATTTAGTATTGAGAGAAATTGCTCAAAATTTAAATACAGATTTATATGTGTTGTGGGAAAGTGATGGACGATTTGGAGATGAGAATAAACCATTTGATGAGTTGATTAAAAAGGCAGTATGGAATACGGATGAACTTAAACCAACTAAAGAATGGTATAAAAAGAAACGGGAAACTAAGTAATGGCCCGAGATATATTTGGAAATAAAAGAAAACTTCGTAAAGAAAAAGATTTTAGTTATCAAACATCCGAGTGGGATGTTACTAAAGAGAAAATAAAAATAGTAATACTATTAGCTGTATCTGCAGTTTTTATGTATTACATAATATTAGGACAAGGATAATATAATGGCAAGACCAAGAGGACGAGACGCAAGACCGAAATTAGAACCAATCAGAAGGAAGTGTTCTACTTGTGGTAAAGTAAAAGTAGTTAAACATAGGAGTTGGAATGTACCAGCTGCTAGTTCAGAATTTAATATACCAACATATAATAAAAACGCTGAACATAAAAATAGAGAAGACCGTGCTGGCGTAGAGGTTAGAAACTATTGTAGTATTGAATGTTCTGGAGATAGTTTTTTAAACAAGTATACAGAAGAAGACTTTGACAGATAATGCAAAGAAATCAATCTTTAGAGATGCCGGCGGAGCAGGAAAAGGAGATAGACCAAGAAGTTATTCCACAAAGGAGTGGGGTGATAGGTGGGATAAAATTTTTGGTAACAAGGAAGAAGTGGCACGAGAAGAATCTGGGTCAATACATCCATCAAAGACTGAACGAGGAAAATCTAACGATGAATGATTTGGATGAAGATACAATTAATTTTTTCTTTCAACAATTTAAAATTGATAAAAATATGAAGATGAAACAGACAACGAAGGGTAAAGTGAAATAGGTTATGTTAAGACCGATAGGTGCAAGAGTAGTAGTTGAACACAGAGAACGACAAGAAAAAACAGAGAGTGGAATTATAATACCAGATACAGCAAGAGAAGATGGATTACCAGACATAGGAACAATAGTTGCATGTGGTAAGGGTTCGGTAAGTCATATGACAGGAGAAAGAATACCAATGGAAGTTAGTGTTGGTGATGATATTTACTATGGTAGATTTCAGGCACAAGAACTTGAGTATAAAGGTAAGAAATATTTGATACTTGGTGAACAAGATATTATAGCAGTGATAGAGGAAGAGGAGTAGAGATGGTTGAAATGACAGTTTTTATGGGTGTAGTAATAATATTCCACTTGTTTATTAATGGATAAAGATTTAACAAAAAAATCTGATTTTGAATCAATAGAAAAATTCATAACAGATGTTAAGAGTATTGATATATTAAAAAGAGAGTTAGCTAAAACACCGATTGATTATGATAACATCGGGCCAATACCAAAAAAAAGATTTGAAAGAAAAACTAAAAAATGATTTCTAAAGATAATTTAAAAAACAAATTAGAAAAATTGGAGTTGTTAATTGATAAGACTCAACCTGATGAATCAGATAAAGAACAATTATTTCAACAACATCAAATAGATAATTGTGATAACGGTTAGTATATGAGTAGTGGCAGATAGAAAGCACCTACTTATCGTAAAGCAAAAAGTGAATAGATAAACAGAAACTTAAAATTAAACAATAACCTGCCATTACTTATATACATTGTTATATACTGTATTGGCGACTTAAAAAGCACAGACCTTGAAAAAATACAATATAATTTATGCAGACCCTGCTTGGAAGTTTGGAAGTAGATTAGCGAATGGAAATGATAAAAACGGAATAGTAAATTTAAAGCAAGTTAAAATTGGTGATAATTATACCGTAATGACAACCGATGAAATTTGCAAAATGCCTGTAAAAAATATGACTGCTGATGATGCTATTCTTTTTTTATGGACAACCGATGCTCACTTGGAAGAAGCAATGAAAGTAATAAACGCTTGGGGTTTTAAATATAAAACGATTGGTTTTACTTGGTTAAAAAAAGAAAAAAGTGGTGTTCAAAGTTGCTATGTAGGTTTTTGGACGACTAAATGTGGCGAAATATGTCTATTAGCAACAAAAGGCAAAATGAGTAAATATTTAAAAAAACGAAATGTAAGGCAATTAGTAGAAGCGGTAAGAGGTAGGCATTCTGAAAAACCAAACGAAGTAAGAAAAAGAATAGTTGAAATGTTTGGAAATGATATTCCAAAAACAGAACTATTTGCAAGAGAAAATTTTGACGGTTGGGATGCGTGGGGCAATGAAGTTGAAGACAGTATAGACCTAAGCCAATATTGTATATAACGGAATGCAAATAAGAACAGTAAAATTATGAAAGAAAAAATATTAAAAATAGCTGACAAATTACGCAACAATGAAATAACAACAGAGGATGCAGAAACCCTTTTATTGTTTTTATTTGGTGTTGTACACTGTATTGCGATTAAATAAACTAAAACTTTAATTAAATGACGAAACATAGTAATAATATTTTTTTGAGCGATGGCAAAATGGCTGACGATAGGAAGACAAATAACCTATTGTGGTTTGGTAACTGCTTGGAAGAAATGAAACGAATACCAAGTAAAAGTATTGACCTTATTTGTTGTGATTTACCTTATGGAACGACTGCTTGTAGTTGGGATACAATAATACCATTTGAAAAACTTTGGAAAGAGTACAAGCGAATTATAAAAGATAAAGGTGTTATAGTATTATTTGGTTCTGAACCATTCTCTACGCTTTTAAGAGCAAGTAATTTGGATTGGTATAAATACGATTGGATTTGGGAAAAGAATAATGCAGGAAACTTTCAATTGGTAAATTACCAACCTTTAAAAGTACACGAAAATATTTCTGTATTTTACAATGAAACACCTAATCTTCAATTTTCTGAAATTATGAAAAGCAATATGGAACGACTTAACTTAAAACAAATTGACGTTTCAAGATTGCAATTATCTAAAAATGGGAACATAACAGGCTGGGTCGCAAATAAATTAAATGGTTCACAACTACCAACAAAAGAGCAATGGTTTAAAATATGTGATTTATTTGGAATAGAGGATAATTATAATGAAATACTAAACTCTGTAAAAAGTGTTACTTACAACTTGGATTTACAAGATACAGATATTAAATGTAGTAATAAGGGGAAAGCAGGAAGTTTAGGTCATTTATCATCTGAAAGCAAAAGAGAAACTTATAACCAAACAAAAACAGGCTATCCAAAAAGTATATTAAAATACAATAGAGAAAATGATTACCACACAACTCAAAAACCATTAGGATTGATAAAGTTTTTTATTGAAACTTACTCCAATAAAGGGGAAGTGGTTTTAGATAACACTTGCGGAAGTGATACAACAGGAATAGCAAGTTTTGAACTTGGTAGAAATAGCATAAGTATTGAAAACGATTTAGATATTTACAAACTTGCTAAAAAAAGAAGGGAAGAAAAAAATATTATTGCGGTTGATATGCACGAAACTTTAATTGATGCACAGACGTAGCAATATTGTGTACAACGTTAAGGGTATGGTGTCGGTTGCTTTTCGCAACTGCACCATAACCATTGTTGTGCATAGTGCGGATTATTAACAGAAAAACTAAATAGAATGAAATTATACAAAGGAGATTGCTTGATAGAAAGTGATAAAATAGAAAGTGGAAGCGTTGATTTAATATTAACTGATTTGCCTTATGGAACGGTTAAAGATATTAAAAATGTAAATCATGGAATGAGTGGAAAATGTGATTGGGATGTTGTAATTGACACAAACGAAATTTATAAAATAGCAAATAGAATATTGAGAAAGGATGGTAAAATCATTTTGTTTGCTCAACAACCATTTACAAATGAATTAATAAATAAAGCTATTGAAAATATACCTTTTAATTATAGTATGATTTGGGAAAAAGACCACTTTGCAAATGCTTTGACTGCTAAGAAAGCACCTCTAAATTACTATGAAGATGTTTTAGTTTTTAGTAAAGACTATGAAAAGGGAAAAAATATAAAACCAACAAATCCTGTTTATGATTATCTAAAAGGTTGCAAAATTGAAAGCGGAATAACTACAACTGAATTTAATTATAAATATTGTGAGTATTCAGGCAAAGAAAAAAACAAGCATAGAAGTTTGGTTGCAAGATATTGGGAAACATCACAATTTTTAGTACCTACAAAAGAAATATATGAAAACGTTTTGCAACCCACTGGATTTTTTAAATTACCTTATGAAGAAATGATAAAAATGAATACTTATAAAGGTTCTATTTTTAATTTATGGGAAGGTAAAAAATACAAAAGCAATATTTTAAAATACAAAAAAGATTATGATGGACACCACCCGACACAAAAGCCTATTTTATTGTTAGAAGATTTGATTAAAACCTTTAGTAATGAAAATGATTTAGTAGTGGATTTAACTATGGGTAGTGGAAGTACTGGTGTAGCTTGTAAAAACACCAATAGAGATTTTATAGGTATTGAGATGAATGATGAATACTATTATATTGCTTGTAAAAGAGTAGGATTGTAGTATTATGCACAACATTAGATATGTTGATAATTTAAAGAATCAGCTGAATTTAACTTTAGATGAAAGAGAACATTTAATTTACATCATGAGAACTTCAAACAAAGTTTGGAAGATGAGAAATAAAATGTTAGATGGAGATTGGAACTTAGAAGATGTTAAGTTAGATGATATGGAAAAAGAATTAAGAACTCTTTTACCTAATAATAAGATAGGTGCCATTAAACATTATAGACAAGTTATGATAGACGAATTTGGAAAACAAGTTTCTCTTAGAGATTCGAAAGAACGAATAGATAATCTCTGCAGAGAAATGACTTACGAACAAGGTTTAATAATAAACCACTAAACAAGGAGTACAGGTTATGTATTTTGAAACACAAGTAATATTTACAGAAGAAATCCCAACAAAGAATGGAGTACGAGAAAAGAAAACTCGTAGAGCATTTTTAGTTGAGTGTGATTCGGTAAGTGTAGCAGAGTCAAAGGTAAATGGATTGTTAAAAGATTCACCATATCCCTTTGAAGTTAAAGTAGCAAAAGAATCTAAGATTGTAGAGGTAATTGATGCCTAATTTAACATGGTTTTATTTCCATGTAGGATTAGCACTGATAATAATAATAACTGATGCTAATGGAACATTAGAACCAGCGGTGAATAAATTTGAACAGAAGATTGGGTTATATACACCACCTGATACTATTGATTCAACACCACCTTATTATATTGAACCAATAGAATCAGATTCAACAGACTGGAGAGTTTAGGTATGGAGCATAAAATAGATGATTATAATAAAGGTTATTTAATTGGACTAATAATAGTAGCAGTTATTGGTGTTGCATTATTTTTCATACCATTTTGGGCCCTTTGGAATTGGCTAATGCCTTTATTTGGAGTACCTAAAATAACACTTTTACAGAGTGTTGGGTTATATTTATTATTACGAATTATTTTCTTTCAGACTAATTATACTAACAAACAATAAGGAAAACTTTATGGGCATTAGTATGGTGGAGATTAAAGAAAAATTAGAAAAAGCGTATAACGATGAAAATTGGAGTATCATAGAAGAGTTGTTAGAAACCTTATCATATGAGATTGAAAATGGTGAAGGTTTATTTGAACAATATAAAGATGATGAAGAAGAAGATTTATGGGGCTGACATGGAGATCGACTGGTGTTATTCGATACTAAAGTGCAGCAGAGTTTGAGTAGACTCTTAAATAAGACTCAACGAAACCTAAATGGCGATACATCGCTACAAGGGTTGGACATTGATTGGCATCTAGCCAATGCTGAAATGGGATTCGACAATTTTGTTGCTCCTGTTCAGAATGACCAACCAACTTACGCTTACGCATAAGTTACTGAGTTGTCTAACACTCGGTCATAAAATAAGTTAGACAAACAACTCTCGCATATGAGTATAAAGATGCACGGAGCTATCCAAAAAAATAGTCGGTGGTTTGTAGGTAACTTCTCGGAGGGTAGTAACCTAATAAGCTGTAAATGACTTTGTAAAGAAATCATACAGGACGGGAGTTCGATTCTCCCCAGCTCCACAACTAAGAGGAAATGAATGAAAAAAATAAGACATGGTAAATTACCAATTACATTAGAAAGTTCAGATGAATTAACACCTGATTTATTAGAAACAATACAATTGAATTTGATGTATGATAAAAAGAGAAAAGATAATCACACTGGATGGGAATCCTGGAAAGATGAATATGGAAATTGGGTTAACCCGTACAAAGCGGATAAAAACCAATTAGAACTTTTCGAGAAAATAAAATGATAAAAAAATTGATTTTAACAATGATAGGAGATATTTATCTATGAGTGAATATGATACTTCATATTTGAATAAAATTATGAAGAATATAAAAATATATTTTGGAGTTGGAATAATAATGATATTATTTTTCAACACCTTTGTATGGACAGAGCTGTTTGAAAATTATAAAGATTTCCATAAGCAAACGCTTGTGGAATTGAGAGATGAGAATAGTAAACTCAAGAACATAGTTCAAGAGTTTAAACTGGAGGGATTGAATGTTACTGTTACAATGTATCATCCAGTTTCGTATCAAACTGATTCTACACCGAACATTCTCGCGGATGGAACGCGCATAAGGGTAAATAAAGCTAGTGAATACCGATACATAGCGGTGAGTAGAAATCTTTTGACACGATATGGTGGATGGTTAAATTACGGTGATTTCATTTATCTCAAAGGAACATCAGGTAAAGATGGTATGTACCAAGTACGCGACACAATGAACGCAAGATTTGTAAATCGTATAGACATCTTGGAATCGCCAGGTACACCACCATATAAATACACCGATGCTCAAATTATGAAACACTCTATAGAGTTAGTTAGTGGAGATCGAGATAGTTAAAATAAAGCTTGACTTTTATATAAAAAAAGTCGTATATTTAAACAATGAAAAATACAGGTTATTAATTGAAATCGTGTTATGAAAAATCAAATATAGCGGATAAGACCAATCCTATTAATATCACATATGATGAATTGCTACACAAAAGTGATTCAGAGATTGATACATGGATTGATGAACTTCGTACATATGTTATAACTCAATGGGATGAAAATGGCCAACCTCCAGTCATAGGACAAAATGAGGATACCATTATTTCTAATTGGAAAAAACTTTTTGGTTACGATGTTAAATCATTCTATACAGAAGATTTAAAAGTAATTAAGAACTTCAATAAATTTGCTTCGGCAGTAAATCAATTCTTTCCAACAATGTTAAAAACAAAAATATCAAGTGGAGTTAGTAGTGAAGGTGCTACATCTATATATGATATGTTTAAAGAAGATGATTTACGAGATACTTTTAAAAAGGCTATGTTGAGAGCTTTGTATAAAGATTCAATGTATAGTTTTAGTAAAAGTATTTTAAAGGATGAAGTGGATAGGAATGTAGGTGAGTATTTAAATTATTGGAATAATAATGATAAGTATGGAATCACCGTTATACGACAAACCGATAAAACTCCTGTAGATATAAATTCAAAGTATTTGTTATTAAAGGGTAGTGAAGTACAAATGTATTTAACGAGTGGAAACTTAACCGAACAGAATGTTCGCACAATAAGTGGTGAGTTAGATAATAGTATTACATTAAAGAATGGTGAGTTACGATATTACCATTACTATATAAGAAAGTATAAAAGAAGTCATAAGTTATTTCCTACAGCATTACAAATCTTTAGATTATCATTAGGACAACCCGCGGTTAACTTTCCTGCATTAACTGCTAAATTCTTATATGAACATTTTACAGAACATATTAAAGATGAGAAGATTACAGTATATGATTGTTCATCAGGATGGGGTGGAAGAATATTAGGTGCTATGAGTACCGATAGAGATTTACATTATGTAGGAACTGATCCCAATCCAGATAACATTGGACGATATGAGAGAGTAGCTGAATACTACAATACTCATTGTTTCCAAAGTAATCCATTTTGGGGGAGAGACAAGCCAAACACTTACGAAGTTTTCCAAGATGGTAGTGAGGTTATATGTGATAACCCTAAGTTTGATAAATATAAAAATTCGTTAGACTTTGTTTTCACAAGTCCACCTTACTTTAACCGAGAACAATACTCACAAGACGAAAATCAATCGTTCAAGAAATTTTCGGCGTACGAAGATTGGCGTGATAACTTTTTAAAACCTACTTTGACAACGGCGTATACTAATCTAAAAAACGATAGGTTTCTTTGTTGGAACATTGCGGACATCAAGATAGGTGAAGACAAATACATTCCATTAGAACAAGATTCAATTGATATTGTTAAATCACTTGGTGGTGAGTATCAAGGAATATATAAAATGTTGATGACACGAATGGTAGGAATCGATACATCAAAAATAAAGAATTCAGTACAAGTAAAGCATCATCCATTACAACGAGGTGGAGATGTTTTTAAATTTGAACCAATATTAGTATTTTATAAAGGAAAATTATGAATAATATATTTATACAAAATGAAATAGATGAATACATTCCTGATGTATTAAAGGAAGATGGTAATCCAATGTCTAAATGGAAAATGGAATACAGAGACTTTGTAGAAATGTTTGCTCAGTTTAATGAGTGGTTTGATAAAGAAGAAACTTTATTACATATAGGACATAGGAGAACAAATTTACCACCATTGGGTTCTATACACGATAACATATTTTTCAATTCTATGCATTGTATTGATGGTAAAAAATTAAAATCAATACGAGATGAAATACTTTGGGATTGGTGTCAAGTTGGAGAAGACGCTAACTTTATGTTAGAGTATTTAACACGAGGTTATACAAATAGAAGAACAGATTTATATTCAGCACATTGGGGTTCATATCAAGATGGTGGATGTTCCGAATACAGAGATGCTGAATTTCATAATAAGGAACATAAAAAATTAATGTCAAGATGGCCAGAATATGTGTCGTTAAGAAAAACAATGATGGCACAAGGTCCTGATGGAAATAATATTGGTGAAATAGATGAGTATAAATATAATATGAAAAAGGCTTATAAAGATTCACAAAAAGAATTAGAATAACTAATAAATGGAGATTAGAAAATGAAACAGTTAACACCTGAACAAATCCAACAAAATTGGGTTAAACTTCGCGAACTATTAAATAATACATTTAGTGGTGAACGATTAGAAAAGTTAAATCAAATGTATGATTACTTTGAAGACAGGATGGTTATGGCACCAGCAAGTGGTAAGGAACATTACCACAATGCATTCGTTGGTGGTTATGTAGACCATGTACTTCATGTAACTGATTTGGCTTTAAAAATAAATAAGTTGTGGAAAGACAATGGAGCATCAATAAATTATACTGATGAAGAACTTGTTTTCGCAGCTATACATCATGACTTGGGTAAAGTTGGTGATTTAGAAAATGATTATTATACACCAAACGAATCAGATTGGCATCGTAAGAATCAAGGATTAATTTTTAAACACAACGAAGACCTTCAGTTCATGACAGTTACAGATAGAGCAATCTTTCTGTTAAATCACTTTGGAGTTAAGTATTCCGAGTGGGAATATATTGGTTTGAGATTAACTGATGGTATGTATGAAGAAGCAAATAAAGCTTATTATATAGCATATCAACCTGAAAGACAACTAAGGTCTAACATTGCGTATATCTTACATCAGGCAGATATGATGGCAACTCATATAGAATATGATGAGTGGAAACATGGAGAACAAAAGAGTAAAGAACAAGTAAACAAAAAAGTCATCAATATCAAAAAGGCAGTTGCAACAGAAGTTGAAACTAAACTTGGTAGTGGGGATAATGCTAAGGATTTATTTGATGAATTGTTTGGAGATAAAAAATGATATTAGAAATACTATTAGGAGTTACAACAATTCTATCTATAGTACTTGGTTGGACAACATACAATCAATTACAAAAGGTAGAACGATTAGAAGAGTGGGCAGAAGAATATTCCCAAAAACTAATCGATACTAAAACAACATTGGACTTGTTAGATTCAGAAGGTAAGTTTGAATCTGATGATGAAATTGGAACTGTATTTGAGGGAATCAAAGATGCAGTTAATGACTTAACCAAATTAACCGAAAAGGATATTTAACATGCCAAGAAAAGCCAAGAAGTCTTCACCACGATATTATTTCCATCAAGGAACTGAAAATGCAATCATTCGTCATAATAAGGAAGATAGACCTTATATGAGGGAGAGAATTTATAATGAACATATTCGTACACCATTTGAGAAATTAGCAGAGAATATCATCCATACATTTAAGTTTTATTACTTTGATGTACCGAGTGCAGATGTCGTGCATGAGGTGGTTAGCTTCCTTTATATGAACATGCATAAATTCGCTGAGGGTAAGGGTAAGGCCTTTTCATACTTCAGTATTGTTGCTAAGAATTATTTAATTCTACACAATAATAATAATTACAAACGATTAAAACAACACGATAGTGAAGAGGTTACAGATTATCAACGAGATGCAATTTCAGAAGAAAAATCAAAAGAAAATCGTGAAGTTAAAGTTGAGTATTTAACTCAGTTAGCTGATTACTGGAGAAATAATCTTACTACTGTTTTTAAACGGAAGAAAGATTTAGATGTTGCAAATGCTGTTGTTGAGTTGATTGATATGAAAGATAATATTGATAACTTCAATAAGAAAGCTCTATACATTATGATTCGTGAAATGACAGATTCTAATACACAACATATTACGAGAGTGATTAATGTGATGAAGAAACACCACAATCAGTTACAGAAATCTTATCTTGCTACGGGTTCAATTGAAACTCGGTGGACAGGTAGTTGGTTTAATCAACCAAAAAGATAAAAAAAAAGGGGGCCATTTACAATCGACCCCCTTTATTATCTATCCGATATAGTACTACTTACGGAATAAACCCACCAACACCAACAATGCGACGAGTCCAGCGAAACCCGATTCGCCGAAACTGTTTATGATGGATGTCAGGTTACCTATAACATTAACACCGAAGATACCACTACCGAATATGACTTCGGAAACGGCACCAATGGCTACAAAGGATAAAAGTAAATGAGCAATGTCATCAACCCATCCCCTTACGAGTGCTATGATTTCCTTCATGGTTTTTATCTCCCGTTAGTTATCAATTAGTCGGATTTTATACCCGACAGTAATAACTATTGTATATATTTTAAAATATTAATGGGTATATACAAGTGTATATATTTATATATAACTATTTTCTGAACTTTTAATATTTATTATTGAATCAAATTCAATCAAAAATAGGTAATAATATGGCAATCGATTTTGAAGTTTTCGAGGGGAAATCCCTTTCAGATGTTTTTAAAGATATTTATGATAATTCAGTAACTAATAAAAAACAGTTAGAAGTGTTGATGAAAGAAGTTGTTGGGTTTATCAAAGATGGTGATACAGCTGTGCAAATAATTCCAATGCTAAAAGAGTATTTGGAAATCAATGTGAAGAATGATGAACAATTAGTTAAGTTAGCAACAATAGTTCAGAGGTTGGCTACTGCTGCTAAACAAGGTGATAGTGATGAAGAATTCGGGTTATCTGATAAAGAGAAAGAACAATTGATGACAAGTATAGAACATACTGTAAGTGAATTACAGGATCATTCGGACAATATAACGGCCAAATTAGATAATTAAATGCCCGTAAAAATGAAAAAGAAAGGTGGTGCTAAATCAGGACCACTTCAATCTAATAGAATACAAAATGTAGAATCAACGATGAGACTATTTAAACAATTAGTCCAGTCGGAAGAATTTTATGAATTAGAACCAGTAGAAATTTTGGATGTACATTTGGATGAGAGTAAATCATCTTTTCCAAAAACATCTGAAGATAAACCAGATTATGCTTTTATTGGTGGGATTCTTGGTAGGTTTGTTTATTCGGAACAAGGTAAGACAATAGATAAATGTAAAAATTTTAAACCGATGAATCCAAGTATAAACAATTTACCAGCAGTTGGAGAGATTGTGATAGGAGTTCAGTATCTTGGACAATATTATTATACAACACAATTAAATGTATTTGGTAATCCTAATTTTAATTCACAACATGGAATTAGTAGATTAAAAAGAAAGAACACACTTAAATCTTTGTTTGGTTTAGACACACCAAATACAGATGATAAAAGTGCTGAACTTGGATATTATTTAAAGAAGACAAAAGATTCTCGCAAATTATTACCACACGAGGGTGATGTAATATTTGAAGGTAGACATGGAAACACTATAAGAATTGGTAGTGATATAAAGAATGAAAATGAAGATTCACCAAACATTATTTTAAATGTTGGACAAAGTAAAGATGAGTTTCCTGAACCAAAACAACCAGTAGAAGAAAAGATTGATACGGATGGTTCAAGTATTTACTTGACTACAAATCAAAAATTAGAGTTTACTTCAGGAATAGAAAGTAAAGTAGTTACAGCTCCATATGAGGGTAAAAATATTTTATTAAGTTCGGATAGGATTATATTTAATACTAAGAACGGTGGAGATATTGGAATGTTTAGTAATAATAATGTTTCAATAGGAGCAGTTAGTGAAGTAGTAATTGAATCACCAGTAACAAAAATTGGTAGTTCAGGTGCTACTGAACCAATGGTATTGGGGGATAAATTAGAATCGGTGTTGAATGATATTTTAACATTAATAGAAACTGGATTATTAGCACCTACGGGTCCTGTACAAGTTGTTGCAGGACAACCAATATTACAAAAATTAAAAAGTGCATTAGGTATACCATCAATAAAAAGTCCAAAGAATACGGTAGAATAAAATGGCAGAAAAAATAGGTTGGGAATTATTTAGAGTTGAATATAAAGCAGCCTTAGAAAAGGGTGATGACATTGGTACGGCAATTGCTGATTCATATGATAAAGCAGTTAAAACCGCGGTACCAGGTATACCATATTTTGGTGGAACACAAAAAGGACAAGGAAGTGCAACTGTTCCAGGAATAATAGTTAAATCACCATTAAAAAAATTAATGGCAGGAATGTTAAATATGTGTTTGAAAAACCCATTACCAGTTCCACCATTTTCAGTTGCATTAGATACGGCATTAAAAATATATTGGACAGGAGCCGTTTCAAGTAATATGTGTGTTGTAGTAGTTCCAGGTGTTACTGGAGCATTTATTGACGCGGAAGGAATGAAAAATAAAAGTGTGGATGATTTTATTGATCAATTGATAAAAGCATTTGATACACACGCAAAACAAGTACAGGGGATAGGAGTTCCATTGGGAAATGTACCAACTGTATTTACAGGCTATAAAGTACCATCAGGTGCGTAAAGGAGTTAAACATGACTAAAAAAGACCTTGTAAAAATAATACAAGAAGTAGTACGAATTGAAGTTAAAAAACAGGTTAAACATATATTTATAACCGAGAAGAAATCTACTTCTCTCAAATCACTTACACAGCCAGTTCGAAAGAAAAAAGTAGTAAAGAAAAGAGAACCAGTACAATATACTGAGAACCAAACTCTGAACGATATACTAAATGAAACGGTTGGTTTAAATGAAAAATCACAAGAAATGGATGAGTATCCAACAATGGGTGGTGGTGCATTTGATTCAACAAGAGCATCAGAATTATTAGGTTATGGTGGAGATAAACAAACACAACGAGAAGTTGGAGCAGTACAAACTATGAAAGAAGCTGGAGTTTCAGCTAATCAAGTTCCAGACCATGTACAAGATGCTTTAACAAAGGATTATAGTAAGTTAATGAAACACAATAAGATGAAAAGTAATAGATAATGAACACAAGAGATATAAACAATCCATCAGTAGCAGCATTAAATGAGGACGAAGATAGTTTTTTCGGATGTACCTTTCCATTAACATATGGAGTAGGTGGTGAGGGATTTTTTCCCCGCTCAACAACATTAAAAGAACAAGCATCATCTAATATAAAAAATTTATTATTAACACAAAAAGGTGAAAGACTTGGACAACCAGCGTTTGGTAGTGATTTACCTGCAATTTTATTTGAACCAGTAACTGGTACTATTGGAGATAAAATTGATAGTGCAATTAGAGAAGCTTTAGCAATATGGTTACCTTATATTACAGCTGAAAATATTTTTACTATACAGGATGAATCTAATCCTAATCAGGTAACGGTTTCACTTGAGTTTAGAGTAGATACAGATGACCCTGATTCAATTGAGACAATGACATTTAATTTTAATACAGGAGGATAGAATGGCCGTCGATTATAATACAAATCAAAAAGTAGAGAAAAAGGAAGTCCAATATCTTGGTAGAGAATTTTCTGATATAAGAAACAATTTAATGGAATTTGCAAAGACATACTTTCCAAATACATATAATGATTTTAATGAATCAAGTCCTGGAATGATGTTTATAGAGATGGCAGCATATGTAGGAGATGTATTAGGATTTTATATTGATAATCAATATCGTGAATCATTATTACATGCAGCAGAAGAAAAGAAAAATATTTATAAAATTGCCCAATCATTTGGATATGAACCGAAACTATCAAGTCCAGCTACAGCAATATGTGATTTTAGTGTAGAAGTTCCATCATTACAAGTTGGAGAAACTTACCAACCAGATTTAGATTATGCACCAATATTAGCAGGTGATAGTACATTCTCATCTACTAATGGAACAACATTTAGATTGGCGGATGATATTAATTTTAAAGTATCGAGTTCTTTAGATAATATGGATATAAGAGTTTCAAAGTTTGATGAAACCACACCAACACATTTTACATTGACGAAAAAAGGAATTTGTAAATCAGGTACTAAAACATCACAAACATTTACTTTTGGTAATGCTACTAAATTCGATAAAATAATTTTAAGTAATAATAAAGTAATTGATATTATGTCAATAACAGATAGTAAAGAAGAAAAATGGTATGAAGTTCCATTCTTGGCTCAAGATACTGTTTTTGCTTCAATGGAAAATTCTGATAATAATAGTCCTGATTTAACATCATATAAAAAGGAATCCCCTTTCTTATTAAAGTTAATTAAAACTGCTAAAAGATTTACAAAGTATGTCCGTAGTGATGGTAAAACAGAAATAAGATTTGGTTCAGGTATTAGTTCAAATGCGGATGAAGAAATAATTCCAAATCCAGATAATGTTGGTTCATCGTTATCATTGGGTGTTAATAAATTGGATGAATCTTTTGATCCAAGTAATTTTTTGAAAACCAAAACTTTTGGATTGGCTCCAAGTAATACTACATTAACCGTAACTTATACTTATGGTGGTTCAGTTAAAGATAATGCACTTTCAGGTACAATTACAAATCTCGATAATGTTAGTTGGACATTTGATGATACAGGATTAAATGGTACAAAAGTAAGTGATATGAAAACAAGTTTAGTTATTACTAATGAAGAATCTGCAACTGGTGGTTCAAGTGGAGAGACAAATGAACAAGTTAGACAGAATGCATTAGCATATTTTAATTCACAAAATAGAGCAGTTACCAAAGAGGATTATATAATTAGAGTTTATTCATTACCACAAAAGTATGGTAATATTGCTAAATGTTTTATCGTTCAAGATGAACAGTTAGAAGAGAATACAAAATTGATTGTTAAGAATGGTAAAATTTCTAAAAACACATCTATAAGTACTTTACCTAATCCATTAGCATTAAATTTTTATACTTTAGGATATGATGCAAATCAGAATTTAGTAACATTAAACCACGCTGTAAAAAATAATTTAAAAACATATCTATCACAATATAGAATTTTAACAGATGCAATTAATATTAAAGATGCATATATTGTAAATATTAGTTGTAGATTTTCAATTATTACTCAAAGAGGATTTAATAAAAATGAAGTATTGTTAAGGGCAATAGAATCAGTTAAGAAATATTTTGATATTAAGAAATGGCAAATTGGACAACCAATAATTTTAAGTGATATTGCTTATGCAATTTCATTAGTGGATGGTGTGGCAAGTATTGTTCCACCAGAAGATGATAATCCACAAAAACAAATGGTAGTTATTGATAATGAATGGCAAACAGAAAGTGGATATACTGGCCATGTATATGATTTACAATCAGCAACCAAAGATGGAGTTATTTATCCATCATTAGACCCTTGTATTTTCGAATTAAAATTCCCAAATACTGATATTTCGGGTAGAGTAGTAGGAGATGTATAATGTATTATTTTGAATATCCAGTAGTAGACACAACAATTTATGAGGGAAATGTAAGTTCTTCTATCAATACAGGAATTGATCAAATATTAGAAGTTAGAAAAGAAGTTAATTCAGCGGGAACATCTGTTGGAGTATCTCGAATACTTATTAAATTTGATTATAGTTATATTACTAATCAAGTAAATACCGGAGTTATTCCAAGCGATGCAAAATATTATTTAAATTTATATGATGCAAGTTCAGAAGAATTAGCAGTAGAACAAACTCTATACACTTATATGGTAAGTGGAAGTTGGTCAGGTGGAACAGGATTTTATAGTAGAGACCCAGTATTAAGTGATGGGGCAAGTTGGAAATATCGAGATAACGATACAACAAAAACTGAATGGGTGAGTGGTAGTACAACACAAGGTGGTACTTGGTTTACTTCAAGTATTAGTAGTCAATATGAAGTTAGCTCTTCAGAAAATTTAGTTTATGAAACTAAAGATATTAGAATGGATGTAAGTGATTTAGTTAAAAATCATATTTATTCAAGTTCTATATTTCCAAATAATGGGCTTATTGTAAAGAGACAAAATGTAGCAACATCACAAAGTATGTATTCAATATTCGATCCAACAACCGCAACAGGTTCAGCTGAAGGGGATACTAATCATATTGGACATTTAAAATTTTTCTCACGAGAGACAAATACAATTTTTCCACCAAAGTTAGAAGTAGAGTGGGATGATAGTGTATGGAGTACTGGAAGTTTAAGTGCTTTAGCTTCATCCGATTTAGATAACCTAACTGTTTATTTTAAAAATATTAAATCTGAATATAAAGAAAAATCAAAAGTAAAATTCAGATTAGTAGGTAGAGAACTATATCCAACAAGAGGATTTTCTACTACACCCGCAGCGTTAACTGTAAAATCTTTACCAAGTGGAAGTCAGGCTCTCGGCCAAGGAACTTACTATTCAGTAAAAGATTCATTAACTGATGATGTAATAATACCATTTAGTACAGGTTCAATAGTTAGTTGTGATTCAACAGGTAATTATTTTAATTTGTGGATGGATGGGTTACAACCAGAAAGACATTATAAGTTTGAAATTAAAGTAGTAAGTGGAAGCGGAGCAGATGAATCATCTTTAGTATATGATGACGGATATGAATTTAAAGTGGTGAGATAAAATGCCCTATACAATAAAACAAGCTAGAAATACAGATTATTATAAAAATGTACAAGATGCAGACGAACATAAACTTTTAAAACATTTAGAAGAAGAAAAGAAAAGAGCTGCAATGTCTGGTTCTGCACTTGATGCAACAGACCCATTGAGAGATGATAGAGGATTTTTATTATCATACGAAGACCCTAAAAATCCAGGTGCTTCAATGGAAAAGGAACACCAATATGTTAGACTTCCTGTAGTACAAAAATCTTCAAATAAAGACTTGTGGTTAAAGTTTTTTGGTCCTGAAGAATTAGGCGGGAATGGAAAATCAGTATTTAATGAATTACTTACTGAAGTACCACCTGAAGAACCAGAAGTAACACCTCCTGAACTTGAGGGAATGAGAATAGAATTACAATCTAAGATAGATGCTCAAGATGAATTGAATATAACATTAGATGAAACTATAACAGAATTACAAGAAGAACTTGCAAAAGTAGCAGAGGGTGATTAATGTTAGAATACGGATTAAATCAAAAAGATAAAGAACAATTAGAAATTCCTGGACTGTTACCTTCTGGATTTGGTAGAAGAAATGAAGATTATATTCATATCTATGTTTATCAATCAGAAGACTTAACTACTGATGAAGACGATGTATTAGTTGGAGATGAAATATTTCCAGCAGGAGATGTATTTCCTGATGATAGAAAACTTGATTTAGATATAGGTGGACATTTACGACAAATGGGTTTTACAGAAGGAACTTATAAAGTTAAGTATTTGTTTCTAAAGAGAATTGCTGGAAAAGAACAAACTGTATTTATAAATGAAGATGGTGAGGTTCATGTTGGTAAAGTTCAAACAAAAGTTATTAATGGAAAAACAAAATATTTCTCAACTAAAAAATTTGGTAAAAGACAATCAAGACAAGAACTAAAAGAAATATTTCCAAAAGAATTAAAATATGTTGTAAAGAAAATATCTGCTGATAAAACAGAAGTTGAAGTAGATACTCAAAATATTCAAAACGCACTTTATAAAAAGAGAATAAAAGAAATAAATTCGTGGATAACTTATACGCCACTTACAAATTCTACTTCAGGTAAAATAAGATTTGATTTAACCGACCCAAATATATTAGTATTAACACCACACGATAAAGAACCAGGATTTAGTGATGCAATGGTTGGTGGTAAAATAACAATTAAAGGTATGTATAGTATTACTGGAGCTCAGATTGCAGAAAATATTGAACCTGTAACTCTTCCACCAACAATTTTCACTCCAGAAGATTTTTCAAATATAGATATTTTTGCTGATGTAACTGCAGGAGTAGAACAACCAACTGTAGATGAGCAGATTAATGTAAGAGCAGTAGATGAAGAAATGGTTGGTGGGAACGACAAGTTTTCAGGTGTTTGTTTTACAGGGAATACTAAAGTAAAATTAAGTAATGGTAGACAAGTTCCAATAAAATATTTAAGACATGGAATGAAAGTCAAAACAGAAATTGGTTATGCAAAAATATTAAAAGTAATTAAAGATGAAAGACCTTATGGTGATACACTTTCTAAATTTAAAAATCTAATAACTACAGATAACCATCCAATGAAGTATCGTGGTAAATGGTATAAGGCTCATGAGATTGGTAAGTTATTTCAATCTAAACCACTTAATGTTTATAATTTAATTCTTGATAAACACCACACAATAGTTGCAAACAATGTTGTTTGTGCAACTCTTGGTAAGTGGGAATCAATGAAGAAGTTTGAAATGTGGAGAGAAAGACAAATCACTATGTTGAGAGCTATGGATGAAGGTGATGATTGGAGTATGGGTGGAGATTCTTCTACTGACAATGAGGGAATGACTTATAGTACACCATATATTGCAAATAATGAAGTTGTAGTTAATGACCCACCACCAAGTGTAACTCCAGAAAATATTAGAGGGGCAATAGCTATAAGTAAGGGATCAGCTGATGTACCAACGGTTCCAGTACCAGCTCCAGAAATTGTAATACCAATTGATTATGTTGGAACAATTGTTGAGGTGTTGGACAATAATAGAATAAGAGTTGATACATCATATGAACAAGGTGCAAATAAATTTGAACATAGTGGTGAAGATAATTCAAGAGCAATATTTGATGAATGTTTTGTTAATTTCAAAAAAGGACAAGTTGAAAGATTAAATACTTATATGGTTTGTAATGGAAGTTATCACTTAGTACTTAATTATTTAAAAAATCCATTTGGAGCTGAAACTTCAAGATTAGTAAAGTTATACGATAAGGTAGAAGAAACAGAAGAAATGGATTTATGTTATTTCGTAGAAGAGAAAATGGAGCCATATGAAGATACGATTACTTTAGTTCCATTTGTAGAGGAAGATCCTGAAATATTATTTTTAAGATTACCAGATTTTAACTCTACTAATAATCCAATAAATTTTCGTGGAACAAACTTTAATAACTATACTCAATTAATCGGAACAGATTCGGGAGTACAAGAAGATATTCAAAATAAATTAGTTTCACAAAGTTTACTTGATACCCAAGTCAATGTTGATTATACAAGAAGAACAGATTATTTAGGAAGTGATATAACAGATTATGGATTTGCTAATCACATTCACTTTAGTAGTGCAGAAAAAAGAATTGATAATTTTAAAACGAAATTAGAATTAATTGAATTATATGTTTCATCAAGTGATTCATTTCAAGATATAACTGGTTCTGAAGAAACTATTGGTGAATGGAATGCTAAAAAACGAAGAGTAATTAATTCATTTGATCCATTAGAACATTATATGTATTTTGAATCATCTTCATACGCTTCGAGTTCAGTTGGAGAATACTACTCAGCTTCTTGGCCTAAGTCAAATTCATCTTCACCATATACATTAGTTCATACGAGTGGTTCTGCAGCAACAACTTGGTTTGATACTTGGAGAGGATATGCAGAAGATTTTGATAGAAACAATCGTGATAGATTAGCTAATAATATACCACTTCATGTAAATACTGATACTCAAAATAATACATTTATAGATTTTCTTGATATGACTGGACAACAATTCGATGAGATTTGGAGTTATCTAAAACACTTCACAGATATAAATGAAAGAAGTAATAAATTATCAGAGGGTATATCAAAGGATATTGTTAGAGAAGTTGCTAGGAGTATGGGATTTGAACTTACTAATGGTAATGATTTAATGATACTTCCAGAATATTTGTTGGGTAAAGAAGCAGATGGTACTACTAAATATGAATCACCACAAGACCAGGTAACAGAAGAAATATGGAAAAGAATTTTAGCAAATACACCTTTCTTTCTGAAGACAAAAGGTACTATGAGGGCAATGAAAGGATTGTTAAATTGTTATGGTATACCAAGTTCAATATTACGAGTAAGAGAATATGGTGGTCCTGATAAAGGAACAAGAGTTTCTTATGAGATAAAAAGAAAGTTTACATATGCATTAGATTTTAAATCTTCAGAGTATGTTCAAGTGCCATGGAATGATGATGGTACGAGTGGAATAAAACCTGAAACAGTAGAGTTTAGATTTAGAAGTCCAAAATCAAAAGACCAAGTTATATTGAATCAAGGAACTAATTGGGCAATATCATTACAAGATAATGGAGCAACTGATGATTATGGATATTTAGAATTTGCTATTAGTGGTAGTTCTCTTGAATTTGTTACTTCATCTTTATTACCAGTTTATAATGATGAGATGTGGAGTGTTATGTTAACGAGGAAATCAGCAAGTGGAGCTGAGTTAACTGCAGATACAACTTCACAAAATATAACTTATGAGTTAACAACAAAACAATATGATTCAAGTAGAGAAGTTGTAAGGTTTGCAAGTAGTCAAAGTTTATCAACAAATACTGCAGCGACAAATGCTAAATTTGTTGCAGATGGTACTCTAAGTTTTGGTGGAAGTGGAACAGGGTTTTATACAACACAACTTAGTGGTTCATTAATGGAGCTTAGATTGTGGAGTGAACCATTATCACAGGATTCATTTGATAACCATGTTAGAGCACCAAAATCTTATAATGGAAATACTACTGAATCTTTCTTTGATAATTTGATACATAGAACACAATTGAATGATAATATAAGTTTAGTTTCAACTTCAAGTTTTACTGATAATAGTTTTTCACAAACATACAATGAAACTGGTAGTGCTAAAAGTTTTGTTGGGAATCAATTTAGAAGTATAGTAGATTTAGAACAATTAAGAGTTCCAAACATTGGTCCGAGTAGAAGAAATGCAACTAAAATACGATTAGAGGATAATACTTTAACTGGACCATTATCATCTAATATTAGAAATGAAAAATCATCACAAGATTTTGCACCAATAGATAGTAATAAACTCGGAGTATTCTTTTCACCAACGGATGTAGTGAATGAGGATATAATGTATTCTATAGCGGATTTTAATTTTGATAATTTGGTTGGAGATCCAAGAGATGTTTATGAAGATAGTTATCGTGGATTAGAATTACAACAAAGAAAGTATTGGAAAAAATATTCACGAACAAATAACTTTTGGGATTATATGAGAATCATAGATTATTATGATAGTGGTATTTGGCAACAACTTAAAAGTTTATCACCTGCAAGAGCAAACACAACTCTTGGAGTTTTGATTGAACCAAACATATTAGAACGAAGTAAAGTGGTAATTGGAAAGTCACCATCATTTGATAATCAATATTTTGAAAATGCTGGACATTTTGATGTTGGAATAGATATGACTAATTTCATAAGTGGTTCTGATGATAGGATGATGGTTCTAACTGGAGAGTTTCCAAACTATGATGGAGTTTTAAATGTACATAATAATGAATCAGGTTCACTTGGTACTACAGCAATGCCATCATTGGTGAGATTGGGAGAAATTGACCCGAGAACAGAATTTGGTAATACATATGCTACAGCAAGTACTACACAGGGTGCTGTATCAAGAGTATTTACAGAAACATTACAACCTTATATTAGTTCTTCAAGACTTGCAGAACACAATGAAATAAAATATAAGAATTATGCGAGTTCACAAGATGCTTATACTGATACACCACTTAGTTCATCATTTGAACCAGCGGAATATCAGAGTATGGCATATGACTCAAAACTTTTTAGACTTTTTTATAAAGGTCAATTATTAACAAAGAAAAATACAATAGATGGAAACGACCCCGTTGAGATAACTATAACATCACCAACAAAACTTGTAACACAAGAACCAGGTGATTCTAAACTAAAAGTTGAATAAAAGATGAGTAAGTATATATTTATCTATGAGGTTTTCCATCTCAAATATAATACAATTAGGAGTATTTAAATGAATAAAAAATCAGTCGTTTGGACATCCCCAAGACGCGTGAAAATGGGATTTCTAAACAATACAAGCGTAACCGTTGATGCTATTCTTACCAAAAAAGGTCGAGAACTATTGGCAAGAGGGCAAGACGAGTTCAGAATAACAAAGTTTGCATTATCGGATGACGAAATAGATTACAGTCTATGGGATACAGCACATCCGAATGGTTCAAATTATTACGGAGCAGTAATTGAGAATATGCCGTTATTGGAAGCCTTTGTAGATGAAAATCAAGTTATGAGATATAAGTTAGTATCCTTACCGAAGAATACTGCTAAATTACCAATACTTGAAATTCCATCACCATCATTAGTTTTCAATGGTCCTGGTATTACTCAAACTATTACACCAAACACGCGAAATGGTAGTGATAACGAAAGTGGATATAACTTCATCTTACATGATGGTATTATAGCTAACTTGACTCCAGTAATCGTTTCTTCTAATACGAAGAAAAGTAGAGTACCACCAAAACAAAGGTTTGCAAGAAGAGTAGCTGGATCCAGTCGGGGAAGATTTTCCGCAGGAGCAGCTGGTAAATTGGGTGCAACCGCATTTTTAGATGAACTGGAAGATATGAATATTGCAGATTTACAATTTAATGCAGGGGCAACTACTCCAGTATTCTTAAACGAGGAAGAGAGAAAGAGTTCAATAACAATTACAGGAAAATCTGTAAATGTCGTTTCTCGTTCTGTAACTTCAGACACTTCAACAAATGTAACCGTAATTGGGTTGGACACAGGGGCGACATATAATGTTGCAGTTACTGTTAAAGCAGACCCAAGTAAATTATAAGGAGTAGATGATGTCAGTATTTACAAGATTCGATTTTGAAAACGATGTAGTTGAAAATCAACGAACTAAAGTATCAAGTGGTATTTTTAGTGGTGGAAGTGGAACATTAACCACTTTCTTTACAGCATCAGCATTAGGTGATGTTAGTGGTTCGTATCGTGCAATATATCATAAAGTACCAAGCGATTCAACATCAGAAATACAATTTGATATAGGATATGCTAATTTTAATGGGAGTGGTTCAGCAGGAAATACTACCAAATTAACAAGTGGTGGAAGACAAACTGCTGGGATGTATCGACAATTCAGAAATGTTTTGTTATCACCCAATACCGAGAAATTTACATTCACAAGTGCAGCTTCTACTGCAGATGATTTTTACTTCATCTCGTTCAATAGAGCTCGTATGAGAGAAAAGATTGATCCAGGTAATTGGGAACTACATCTTGGGAGTACACCATTAAAATTAATTGATGATAGTGGAGCAACTAATAACCCAACTGTTAATGAGGGTGGGAGAGTATATAATATTGTTTCAGGTTCATTGGAGACAGGAACAGGTGTTATTAAAACTGCAGCAGTTTCTCAACCAGGTGGAGCAATTGGTACATTCTATCCAGATTTAGGAATTATTTTATTAAGTGCATCCCAACTTGATGCAAGTGCCTCAATGGCAAGTGCCAGAAGTGCAGATGCATTCGATGACAATGGAATGAAATTTTATAATTCAATGGTAACAGGTAATAAAGTTCAAGCTCGTAGAGAAGAAGAAATAACTTCAACAAACTTTTTCTGTAGAGTGAATAACAAACGATACAACTTTAGTTCCAATCCAACTTTCTTTACAGGTTCAGATGGAGCATTAACACAACAAACTTTCTTCAAAGACCCTAAAGTTTATATTACTTCTGTAGGTATGTACAATGATGAAAATGAGTTGTTGGCTATTGCTAAACTAAGTAAACCTATTTTGAAATCATACTCAAGGGAAGCTATTATAAAAGTAAAACTTGACTTCTAAGGGGAAACTATAATGTTCAAAAACATTGACCCATCGAGTAAGTCAATTAAACCTTTTAAAGCGTATAAGTCATTCACACTAACTAACAATGATAGTGGGAGTGGACACTTTGTTTTAAAAGCAGTTAGTGGTTCTCATCATAATTTCAATACAGGTTCCGCAGCTTCACAGAGTTTTGGTAGTTATGTTCAATCTGCAAGTGCATTTGAATATGGTACATTCTATGATTTACCTAATTGGCATGGAATAAATCAACTCTATTATAAAAGAAGTTCAGAACCATATGGAAATTTTGGAAGTAATAATCCTAAAAAGATTAATCGCGAACTAAATGGTACGGCAAGAATATTTTCCATACCAAGACAATTATTCGGTGAACAAATAAAACCAGAAAGTGTAACACTATCAGCTACAGCTGATGGCCAAACTTTTGATATCCGAGATGACGGAGATGGGAATTTATTTGATTTTGCTCATTCAGCAAGTTATGCTGCATTTAAATCAAGTTCATTTAATAGGAGTCAAGGTGTACAATCAAATGGAAGTGGTAGTGAGGTAGGTAATGTTTTTTATGAACATGGCCAAATTGTTATAACCGATACAGGTTCTTATGTAAATGTAGGAACTTCAACAGGACATACTTTAAATTATAAAGCAACTTCTACATTATATGAACATGAATATGTTGTGGATGCTACACCAAGTGAGTTTAATTTAAGTACTAATATAAGTGCTACATTTGAACGAAGTGGTAGTATATCAATTGCAGAAGGAAGTGTATCAATGTCAAGATTTTTCCCACCAGGTGATCAACCAACGGGTGTGGGAACGGGCAGTTTAAAACCATTTTATAATGCAGCTTCTAAGGTGGCATCATACACAACACATTCTGAATTTCGACCATATGTTAGTACTGTAGGACTTTATAATGATAGTAATGAACTTATGGCTATTGGTAAGTTAAGTAAAGCAGTGAAGTTTAGTAAAGATTCAAACACATCAATAGTTATAAGATTTGATGTTTAATTAAGTATATATCCTATTTATTATTGATTACAGGGGAGTAATTTTTTAATAATTAAAACAGGAGAGAGACTACGATGGATACCGATGTTCAAGGGTTATTGAAAACCTTAATAGGACATTACGGTTGGATGGTAGTTACATTTGGTATTATGTTCTTTTTTAAAGAGTCCATAATGAATATGATTCAGGGTATGCAAATATTTATGGGTAACGATTTTAATAATGATGATGTTATCTATATTAGTGGCCGAGAAGCCAGAGTCGTGAGAGTCGGAATGACAAAAACAGTATTTTACATGACCGACAGGAGAAGTAAAATGGTAGTGCCCAATGAAAAACTAAAATCCTTAACCTTAGAGAAACGATTACCGCGTGGTGCACGCCAGGCTAAAGACGGTTATTTGCCTAAATCTACCGATAAACTATCAGATAAACAAAAACAAGGATTACATGCAGTTTCTAACGAAAAAACTGTACGGGATACGGGGAAAAAAGTATCAAAAAAGTAGTTAGTTTTACCTAAATTTTAAAGATTTTAATATTTATTAATAAGTCATAATCAATTAACTATAGAAAGGATTGACGAAGTATGAGAAAATTATGGATGATACCATTGTTATTTAGTTTTGTGTTCTCACAGAATTTAATAACAGACTTTTTTAAATATTCAACTGTATATGCTGGATTTAATTTATCTTCACCTAAATGGGAAGATGATAGATACAGATTGCAGTTAATAAATCCAGAAACTGGCCTACCAGATTGGGTAAATGGAACTATTAGTGTAAATAAAGAAGATATAGAATTAAAACCAGATTTTGATTTCTCATTTGGTATAAGAAAAATCGCAAGATTTCATTATGAACCAAAACGAGGAGTTAAAAATGCTGGTGTTGGTGGAGATTGGTATAAAGGAAATGAATCAAGTCCAAATGATGCTGCTACAATTGGTAGAGTTAAAGGATTTGAGTATTTAATAAAATATGAAGAAAATCGTAGATGGGATGAGGAGTTTACATCTCAAGAATATAATTTACGATATCTTGGTGATTGGTTTATTGCTAAAATTAAATACCATGATTTACAATTAGAAGACATTAAATATTCCCAAGCAGATTTGAGATTTAGAAAAGAATTTCTATTAGAGGATGCAAGTCTAAATCTATCAGTTGGTATTGGTGGGAGAGAACATCCAGTTTATGGATTTGCCCCTACCGTTATAGATACAAGTTGGTATACAGGTTCTTGGTGGGATTTCGCATCAGATGAATTTGGTGTAAGTGATAAATACTATCGCGGTGATTTAGACGGAGATGGAGTAGGAGATGGTGGAATGACTATATATGATGCAGCTACAGGACAACCAATAGGTTGGGTAGGTAGTGATTTTAGATGGTTTGATGCCAATGGTGAATTAATGGCAATGTCTGATAGAGAATTTTATCAATATCATTTTCCTGAATTATTAGAAAATTGGTTTGAAGATAAAACAAAGGCATTAGGAAATCAACGAGAAATATCATTATCATTCGGTTTAGATTACTATAAATACACAGAGAACTTTTGGATACATGCATGGGGAACTTTGTTTCCTATCCACTATGGATTAGATAAATACTCTTTCCATAATGCATTTGCATTTAAAGAACATGAAAAACGAGGTGGGGATCCACTTGAGTTTGAATTTATGGATGCAGAAATAGAACAATGGAATGATTATGACTTCGGTGCAGTAATCGGATTTAAATTAAAAGATAATTTAGGATTTTATGCTGAAGGTAAATATTTATACTATTGGGAACGCCCTACTTATGATGTACGATTAGGGTTAAATTATCAGTTTTTAAACTAATATAGGAGAGATAAGAATGTTAAACGCATGTAAAAACCCAGATTGTAAATGTGAAAATTGCAATTGTAAAAATTGTGATTGTTAATCACTCGGAGAGAATAAGTGGATGAAAAGAAATTAGGTCAGCTGTTGCTCGTTAAAGATGTAATAACTAAACGACAATTAGCATCAGCTGTACAATCACAAATAAAAGGTGATAATAGAAAGATAGGGGAAATCTTAATTGATAAGGGATTTCTTACTATGGAAGATTTAACAGATATTTTGTTAGAGAATGGGCATAGTGAGCCAACACCAGTTATACCAACCCCTGAGCCATCAGGTTTAGTGGAAGGATCAGAATTGAGTAAAAATACAAAATTCAAAGTATCCATTCAGACGATGATTAGTGCTGGAGTTGGTATTGCAACACTGGTTGGATTTTGGTACGCATTACAAGCAGACATACAAGAAGCAAAAGAGTTACCCGCGATTGGTAACATATATGACCAAGAGTATCCATCAAAACCAGAAGGATATAACTGGCCGCGTTCATATGAACAATATAAGGATAATGTTGGTGCACTTCAAGAAGATATGGATGCAGTATTTGAAACCTTAGAAGACTATGAAGAAAAGATTGAAGAATTAGAAAAGCAAGTTACAGAACTGAGAATTAAGGTGGGCAATAAATGAAAAAAACAAGAATAATAAGAAATTTTCTATTTTGGTTTGTACTTGGATTTGTTATGATGGGTACAGTATCAAGTCAAACAAGACCTAAAGCAAAAGTAGAAATTACAGATAAAACTTTTAAGTCAGCAGTATCTAAAGGGTTTGTTGTGGTGATATTCACAGCAGATTATCAATTGAAAAATATTGATCCTAAGATGATAAAAGATATTGAAGGACATGAAAAAACTGTTGTGGTATCAATACAACACAATAGTGTTTCAGCCGTTGTAAAGAAATTAAGGTTGAGAAATTATCCATCAATAGCTTTGTTTCATAATGGAGCAAAGAAAAAAGTTTGGAAACCAGATATGGATGGAAATTTAGGGATAACCCAAAAAGATATTAAAAAAGAAATAACCAATACATTAGCAGGTGATGTATTTTAAAAAGGAGACTGATATGTTTAAAAAACTATTAGTAATAATACCGTTATTGTTTGCACTTGGATGTGAAGACAATATAAGTCATGATATAGATGCTAATATGAATGGTAAAATACAGTTTTCAAATTTAAAAATAGATACAGATTCAGAAGAATCGCCGTATCATAATTATGGTGGCAGATAAACCACTTGTAGGAGAAAGAATATGGCTGACGAAAATCAAGTAGAAACAAGTGAATCAGTATCAGTAGGTGATGATGAAGTTGGTGCAAGTGTAGAAGTAGATACAGGAGCAAGTGTAGAGGTAAGTGATGATGGAGTATCAGCAGAAGCTCATTATGAAGAATCTGCAGAAGCTCATGCTGGAGTATCAACAGAATCAGACTTGGGAGAAGCTCATGCTGGAGTATCAGCCGAAGTAAGTGTTGAAGCAGAAGTTCATGCAGATGCAGGATTTGATGGTGAAGATGTGAGTGCAAGTGTTGGAGCATCAATTGAGGAAAAAGCTCAAGTAGGTGTTGAAGCAGGAGCAAGTACTGATGGGGCTGGAGTTGAAGTTTCAGGTGATGCATATGTTGAAACACACGCAACAGCAGAAGCAGATGTAAGTGTTGGAGAACATGGAGTAGAAGCTGGTGGAGAAGCATCCATTGGTTCAAGTGTCGGTGTTGAAGGTGAAGGAAGTGCAACCGTAGGAGCCGCAACTGGAACAGTTGGTGGTGGAGTTAGTGTTGGTGAACAAGTTGGAATTGGTGGAGAAGGACACGCAACTATGGAAGATGGTGTAGTTGATGTAGGTGTTAGTGGAGATGTAGCAGCGTTAGTAGGAATTGAAGTTGATGTGGATGTACAAATAGATACTAAAGAAGTTCAGAAAGAAGCTGAAGCGGCACGAGTAGCAGCTGAAGAAGAAGCAAAACGAGTTGCTCAAGATGTGGCTGATGCAAAGAGAATTGCAGACCAACAAGCAGCTGAGGCAAAAAGAATTGCAGATGAAGCTAAAGCAGAAGCAGAACGACAAGCCGAAGAAGTTAAGAAACAGGCTGAAGAAGCAAAACAACAAGCCGAAGAAGAAGCAAAACGAGTTGCTCAAGAAGCGGCAGATGCTAAAAGAATTGCAGAACAACAGGCGGCAGTGGCGAAAAAGAAATCCGATGAGGCCTCAAAAGCAGCAAAGAAAGCAGCAGATGATGCAGCTAATAAAGCAAAGAAAGGTACTAAGAAAGCCACTAAGTCAATTTCAAAAGCTTTTGGTGGCGGTAAAAAGAAACATAAGAAGAAACACTAATGGCTATAACAGATTACGATGAATTACATGGTGGTGATGGACTACCAGATTGGATGCAATATAGTATTAGTATTGCAATGTTTGGAATGTTTATATGGATAATTTGGTTGTTATTCCATTCTACTTTAGACCCACAGTTTAGAGACTTACTTAATATTATTGTAGGTGGTTTTTTAGCTTCCTTTGGTAAAGTAGTAGACTTTTGGTTTAAACACGAAAAGTCTAAAAAGGGTGTAATGAGATGTACAGGAGGTAAATAAATGCCAAACAGAAAAGCAAAAGATAGAAAAGCTAAACGACAGAAGTTAAATGAAAAATGGAAAACCGAAGGTAGAACTGCAAAACAACATAAGAAGTGGAAAGCAAAACAACCTACAAATCAAATGCCACGATATGGGAGATAACAAATGGAATTAAATTGGACATATGATGTAGAAACTAAATTGATGACATTTATTTTAAATGATTCAATTAAATATGTAGCTACAAGTGGAGGCCTTCGTTATGGTAAGAAAGTTGCTAAAGCTCTATTTCAAGGAATAATTAAAAAGGACTTGTAATGATTACATTAAAAGAAGTTTATTTGTTACAAGAAAGAGAAGATTTTACTTTTATAGCAAGTGAAATCATAAAATATTATAAATCAAAAGTTCCGCCAGGAATAAAAATTAACACAACACGATATAAAGATGATACTCTTAAAGGTGATTATAATGTTGATAAAAACACTATACAAATCAGAACAAGTTATACAAAAGTATCAGACTTCATGATATCAGTTCTACACGAAATCAAACACGCTATGGATGCTAAAAAGAAGGGTAAAAAAAACTATAAATTAGATTACGAGTGGGAAATGAATTATCAGATTGGAAATGGTAAACACCAATATAGAGATAACAAATATGAGATAGAAGCCGAAAAATGGGCAAAAAGTGAGTATAGTAAAAGATGGAAAAATAAATTCTAATTTGGGGATTTTAGGTTATATTTATATATATAGTTATGAAGACTCGTTCAGCGAAAAATAAAGGCAAACGCCTTCAAAATACAGTCAGAGATATTCTACTCGAAACATTCAAGGAAGATTTAGAACCAGATGATATTCGTTCGCAAATTATGGGAATGAGTGGAGAGGACATAGTTTTATCCCCTGCCGCTCGTAAACTTATACCATATTCAATAGAATGTAAAAATCAAGAAAAGTTGAATATATGGTCATCATTAGAACAGGCGGAAGGTAATTCTAAAGAATCTACTCCCGTATTGGTATTTAAAAGAAATAGAAGTAAAACTTATGCAGCTGTAGAATTAAAGGAATTTATCAAGTTGATTAAATGAGTCAGTTAGTTATAAACATATTAGATAAAGCCCTTAAATCAAAGGGTAATAAATTAAAGAAGACAAATGAGTATATGTGGTGGAGTCCATTTGTCTCACATCACAAACCAAAATTACAAGTCAATATAGAGACTGGTAAGTGGCATTGTTGGGTAAGTAATCAAGGTGGACATAATCTGTTCCAATTATTAAAACAAGTAAATGCAAACAGAAGTCTATTCAAAGAGTTGAGTGATGCTGTCGGTTCTACTTACTATACTTCAGATAAGAAAGATGTGAAAGATATTGTATTAAATCTTCCGAAGGAAGCTAAACCATTATGGAATGGTGGAGATTCATTACAGAAGTTACATGCACTTAAATTTATATATGAACGAGGTTTAACCGATGAAGATATACTACGATACAATTTACATTATTGTTTAAGTGGAGTGTATCAAAATAGAATTATTATACCGAGTTATGATAGTGATGGAGTATTGAATTATTTCGTAGGGAGAGATTTTTATAAGGGTGGAATGAAATACAAAAATCCCCCTATACCTAAAGATATTATCGGATTCGACTTGTATATAGATTGGAGTCAACCGATTGTTCTTTGTGAGGGAGTGTTTGATGCCATTGCTATTAAAAATAACTCTATACCATTATTCGGTAAAACCATATTACCTAAACTTTATGAAAAGATAATAAAAAATCGGGTTAAACATATAATAATTTCTTTGGATGAAGACGCATTTAAAGACTCTTTAAAAATGATAAAAAAATTCTTTAACTCTGGAATTTCCGTAAACTTTGTCAAACTTACGGAAACCGACCCAAGTGAATTGGGATATATAAAAATGATTGACAAACTAAATACTTCAACCGAAGTAAACTTTAAAGAACTAATGAGAATGAAAATTTATGGAAAATAAAATAAAAGTTCCGTTTCGGAAACTTAAACACATACACCACATATCAGATATACAAATTCGTAATCTGAAACGACATAGAGAATATGAAGAAGTATTCAATGGATTATATGAAGAAGTAAAAAAGAATCCAGATAATGCCGTAGCATATATTGGTGGTGATATAGCTCATTCTAAGTGTGAGATGTCACCAGAGTTAATTGACCAATTATCTCGATTATTCAAAAATTTAGCAGATATAGTTCCTACAATTATTATTGCAGGAAATCACGATTGTAATCTAAATAATCTAAATAGAATGGATTGTTTAACACCTATCGTAGAAAACTTAAATCATCCAAACTTACACTATCTAAAACGAACAGGGATTTATACCTGTGCGGATACAGATTTTATAGTATGGGATGTGTGGGATAGTGAAAAAGATTATATTAAAGCAAAAGATGTTCCAGGCGATAGAACTAAAGTTGTATTGTTTCATGGTACGGTAGATAGAAGTGAAACTGATTTAGGATTTAAGTTACCAAGTAAAGTAAAGATGTCAATGTTCAAAGGATATGATTTAGGATTACTTGGTGATATACACAAAAGACAACATTTGAATAAAGAAGAAACTATATCTTATTGTGGTTCATTAGTTCAACAGAATCATGGTGAAGATATTGGTAAAGGTTATTTACTATGGGATGTACCAAATAGAAAATCAGAATACATAGAAATACATAATGATTTTGGTTATTATACAGTTGATATAGATAATGGTAAATTACCAGAACTTCCAAATCTACCTAATAAACCACGAGTTCGTATTAGAGTAAGTAATACCAAACCCGCTCAGTTAAAACGATTGTTAGCTAAACTACATAAAATGACTAATATTCAAGAATCAGTTGTTACGAGAGTAGATGGTTTGAGTACAGAAACGATTCGTGATAAGAAAATTAATCTTGGGGATATTAATAGTGTAGGTTATCAATATAAATTAATTAGTGAGTATTTAAGTAACAATTATATGGTTGATGATGACACCATGATAAAGATAAAAAAAGTACTTACTGATTTAAATGCAGTTATACCAGAATCAGATGTTCAACGAAATGTACATTGGAAATTAAAGAAATTTGAATTTAGTAATCTGTTTAGTTATGGTGAAGATAATGTAGTAGATTTTACAAAACTAAATGGTGTAGTTGGATTATTTGCACCTAATGCTGCAGGTAAATCAGGACTATTAGATGCTCTATGTTTTAACTTATTTGATATGAGTTCTCGAGCATATAAGGCAGATAAAATTATTAATAATTCAAAATCTAATTTACATTGTAGAGTTAATTTTGAGATAGATGGTACAGATTACTTTATTGAAAAAACAGGTAAAAAGAATTTACGAACAGGTCATGTAAAGGTAGATATAGAATTTTGGATGATTGATGAAACTGGTGATAAGATTAGTTTAAATGGAGACCAACGAAGAACTACACAAAATAACATCAAACGAGTTATTGGTAGTTATGAAGATTTTATTTTAACATCTATGAGTTCACAAAATAACTCAACTGTATTTATTGATAAAACACAAAAAGAACGAAAAGAGTTATTATCTCAATTTATGGGATTGAATATATTTGATAGATTATACACACAAGCATCCGAAGATATTAAAGAAGTGAATACACTTTTAAAAGACTTTAAGAAATCAGATTATGATAGTGAGTTAGCATCAATAACAAATGATTTGATTTTGTTAACATCAAAACAAAAAGATTTCAAAAAAGATGAACGAGTTTTAAAAAAATCAATTAAAGAAATAATATCAGAAATAAAAGAAGAGACTAAAAGATTAAAACCAGTTGATGATAGTTTACGAGATATTGATGATTTAAAAACTGAAGAAACAAAACTTAGAGGTATGTTTGGTAATGTAGATTTAAAACTTGATGAGTTACAAGTAGAAGAATATGATTTACAGAGAGCAATTGAAAATATCATTACGAAGATGTCAAGTTATAAACAAGATGGGGTTCAAGATAAATACTTTGAATTAGAAAAACTTGAAGAAGAAAGAGATTTGTTTCAAATTGAGATTGATAAACTTAAATCCGATGTTAGAGTTAAATTGGATAAGATTGAAAAACTTCATAATGTAACTCACGATGAAGATTGTGAACATTGTATGAGTAATCCATTTACACTGGATGCTATTGAAACTCGTAAGAACCTTAGTAAAGACCAAAAGATTGCACAAGAGTATGTAAATAAAAAACAACATATGGAAGATGAAATTCAAAAGAGATTTAAAATTCGTGCATTTAAAAAAGATTTAGATGAATTAACAGAACAATATAATCAAAAAGAAATGTATGAATCACGAGTTAATTCAGATATCAAATTGATGAAAGAAAAGAAATCTAATATACAGAATCAGTTAAATTTAATCACAAGTGATATATCAAAAGCACAATCACAAGAACAAGATGTAATGTTTAATTCACAAGTAGAAATAGAAATAGAAAAGTTACAAAGTAATGATGATGATTTGGATTATCAATTAGATATGGTAAGTAAAAAATTAACTACATTACATGGTGATATACAAGTACTGAGAACCAATGAAAAACAAATCAATGATAACATCAATAAAGTAGAAGAACTTGAAGATTCACATCAGGCATATCAATACTTACTTGAGGCAATAAAACGAGATGGTGTACCTTATGATTTGATTAGTAAATCATTACCTACAATTGAGGGAGCAGTAAATGATATCTTGGCTCAAATAGTTGACTTTAGTATTGTGTTTAATATGGATGGAAAAGTTATTGATACTCATATCGTATATGATGATGATAGAGTATGGCCATTAGAATTATCAAGTGGTATGGAACGATTCATTAGTTCTCTTGCAATAAGAGTTGGTTTAATGAATGTTAGTAATTTACCACGAAGTAACTTCTTGGCTATCGATGAGGGATGGGGAACAATGGATAGTGAAAACTTAAATTCAGTTTCTCAATTATTCCAATACTTGAAATCCCAATTCCAATTTACAATGGTAGTTTCTCATATAGAAACTATGAGAGATTTTGTAGATACTTTATTAGAGATCAAAAAAGTTAATAGTTTGAGCTCAGTTCGATTTAGTAGAGACTGATGGCATCTTAGGACGATTCTGAGTACTACTTGAATCGTTATACATCTTAAAAATCTGTTGATTTAAAACCGAAGATGCAGATACTCGGTTTTGTTTACACCAATATCTGAACCAATCCATTAAATCTGTATCTAATGTAAAATTATATCTTTGTTTATTTTTCATTTATACTTCCTTTATACACACTTCATATATATTAATAAGTATTAAATTTTAAAGTTTTGATATTTATTAATGTAACCCAAACGGAGTTTTTCCAACATGGCAATATTAAAAAGAACCAATAAATATCAAGGATTGAAAGATATAGATGTATTAGTTGAAGAAAGTGGATTGTCTTCACAATATTTTAATATCTATGATGTTCCTTCCAATATACCGCAAGGTAGGTCTTCATTCCTATTAGCTGGTTCGCCATTTCTTAAAAATTTTGTAGAACTAAAAGTAGAAATATTAGACTCTGCTGGCCAAACGGTTTATACTGAACCAGTATCAAATTATATTGAAGGAAATGCTCGTAGAGTATCAATTGAAGTATATGATGATACTGCTCCTGGTGATGCTTTTCTTTATATTGTAGGTGAGTTAAAAGATAACTTTAGAAGTGTTTCTGGCCAACAACGACAAAATTTAGAAGTAACAGATAAATTTTTAGACTCTGAAATTCTTAATAATCTTGGTGGAAATGATGTACCACATGATTTTCAAAATATATATAATGTAAGATATATACGACCTATTTTTATAAATACGGTAATTCCAAATTCCGAACCAATATATTTTTATCAACAACCACGAGTTACCGTTACTGAAATTTTAAAGGGATATGTTGTAGAAACAAGCGTTTCAAGTTCATATGAAATTACTGGTAGTGTAAGTGTAGACCCAATTCCAGATTTAAAACCAAAAGACCCTGAACCAGATCCAATAGATGGATTTAGTAAAGGAATGAATGATGGTGCTCGTGATGAAATTGGAAATGAATTAGAAATATTTAAAAATAGAAGAAGTTCCAAAATTGATCCATTGAGACATAGTAACTACTCATCTCGTGGTAGAGTAATGAGAAGAGAATCTCCTGAAATAGATAGGTTTACTATTACTGTTGGTTCTATGGAAACTTCACCTGAGAATACCACAAGTGATGCTGTAACGAGTGCATTTGTTGGTGGTGAAATAACAATTAACAACCCAAGTGTGGATTCTACATTATATCCACCAGATGAATATACAATTCCAACTCAATATAAATCATCAATTAAAAAAGTCAATAATGAGAAAACTCTTGTACCACTTGATGATTTTGTAATTACAAAAAAATCTACAGGCGAAAAAGTACCAGTTCAAATAGACGAGGCTAATAATAATGTTACGATGTCGGTTACACCAACACCGCCACAAATTATTAGTACAACACACTATCGTTCATATGCGGATATTATTGTTGGTAATTTACATACATTTAGTGGAGATGTTTATAAAGCAAAAATTTATGCAAGAAGTAAAGGAACTCTTGGAGATTTTGAACCTGTATATGATGCTTCAATAGAAGCACCACAAGTATTAATAGATAGTTATAGTGAAACAGGATTTAAGAATACAGGTTATTTTTATACACAATCAATAGTTGATGATTATTGGGATGTAGTAAATGGTACGGCTACTCAAAACAATAGTAAGTTTATTGATGGTGTTTTAATTAGTGGTTCTAATGCGGGATTTACACCAGAACATTCAACTGTAAATACGGTAGAATTCAATACTTCACATAGTTATGATTTACAAACAGGAGTACCATATACTCTTGAGTTTAATGCCTATTATTATAAAGAAGATAAATCAGATAAAGATGGAGTTAGTACTAAACAAGCAGAATTAGAAGTATTTCTAAGTGGTTCTGCCATGACGGGTGGTTCTGAAGAAAATCATAAATTGGGTAAAGTAGTTGTTAATGATAATACAACTGAAGGCCAAGTTCTTGGGGTTCACAATACATTTACATCTGCCATAACTGGTACACCATCTACACATCTAAAATTCAAAGCAACTTCAGGTCGTTGGATAATTCAAGATATTTTATTACGACCACACAGTGAAACAAATTTCAATCCTTCTTATTTTAGAACTATTGTTCCTATGACACATCCGCTACCTAAGAAACCAGATCAATATGATTTCTTGGTGGAGTTTTATGATTTAAATAATAATATTGCAGAAACAATTTCTGTTAAAGAGAATATAGATTTTGTAGGGGCACCACAAAATATAGATGGTGAGGATAACTTACTTAGTGGTTCTTTGTTTATAGGAAATGCACAAGGTAGTGGTTTTGAGATGGCAGGAGCATCATCTGCTTATATAAGGTCTCTTACTTATGAGGGATTTGATAAAACTATAGCAAGTAGTAGTGGTGGATTTATGATATGGAGTGGTTCAGTCGGTGGACGATTATCTTCAAGTGAAGATTATGATGGTGTTGGATTAGAGATAGTAGATGCTCATGGTGCAACAGATAGATATTTACAATTTAAAACTAATCCAAGTACATTTAAAGTTCAAACGGATGAGTTCTTTTTAGGTAGTACATCACAATTTGTTAGTGGTAGTAATAGTAATATAGAAATTAGTTCAAGTAATTTCCACTTAACACCAGAGGGTGATGTAACCATGAGTGGTACAATTACTGCAACTGCTGGTAACATTGGTGATTGGACAATATCAGGTGGGGATATCGTTGGTTCTAATATTACTATGGATGCTGATAGTTCAAGAATTTATAAGACGGATGATAATGCTGACCTAACTGGTTATTATATGGACTTTACTCCAGGTTCAAATTATTATATACGATTTGGAACTAACTTTGCCGTATCTTCATCGGGTACACTTATTGCTGAAGGTGCAATAATTGAGGGTGTTTTAACATCATCAGAAGGTTTGATTGCTAATTGGACAATAGA
>Ga0209362_1000334_pt1 | contig 42784 bp, 41 predicted proteins | sample SaaInlV_165m_DNA_FD_184680 | JGI IMG/M metagenome (GOLD analysis project Ga0209362, IMG submission 184680) | Marine microbial communities from expanding oxygen minimum zones in the Saanich Inlet - Saanich Inlet SI037_S3LV_110m_DNA (SPAdes)... | ecosystem: Environmental > Aquatic > Marine >... | reverse complement strand
ATCTTCTAATAGCTCATCATCTGTCAGCTCATCATCCAACAACTCATCTTCCAGCAACTCATCTTCCAACAACTCATCTTCTGTCAGTTCACCGCCCAACAACTCATCTTCCAACAACTCATCTTCTAATAGCTCATCTTCCAACAACTCATCTTCCAGCAACTCATCTTCTGCTGGCTCATCAAGCGTTGATTCAAACTCGTCCAGCAGATCTCCCGACTGAGCATTCGCCGGCAGAGACATACCCAGACCTATAACGCTCAAAAAAATGAGCAACAAGCGCAGAATCGACATCACTACCTCCCAACGTTTCCAGTTTTATCAGATGATTAAAAAATAGAATAGCCCATGCAGATGATCCATATGGTCCGGGGACGAATTGCCCGTATAGCCCATCACCAACAATCGCTCCCTGTGCGCCGGACTCAATTGCTGCATACCCAAAGACCCTCATTCCAGTAGCGCCCGACGCTCGAGTTTTATTTGCTCAAGCAAAGCGTCCGCCGCCTAGGTCTTACTGCCAAAGGTTGGAAATACTTCCGAATGCGTAATAAGCATCGCACACTCACCAACAACAGCTCGCCGCGCGTAATCGACAAAGGGCGTCATATCGCCCGGCTCAAGCACACCGCCGACCGCCAACCGTCGCCCGGTAGGCACGCCATCGAACACCAATACGCCGTCCGGCTCATCTACCCCAGAGGCCAATACAGCGCCCAACGCTCCATAAACCGCGCTGAATCTGCTCAACCACACACCACCCGTTGCCCAGTCGCTGCCGAATCGTCGTTTAAACGATCTGCCCAAACACCAGATTGCACAAAGGATGTGTTCGTAGACCGCGCTACCGGTGCCCATACTGACGACGGCCAGCACGAACTTCTGTACAAGCGTTTCGACCGCATCTTTCGCGGTATAGCCACACCATAAAAATGAACCAGCAGATCGAAATCATCAGCCATCCCGTCGGGGATATAGATCGCCACTCGCCGTTCAAAAAGCCCTTATTCCAAGCATAGGGTTTGGCCTTGCAAACGCCCGGCCCTGTACCCGTTAATCGGCACGGGTATGCTCGACCATCGGCGAAGGATTCTGAGGGACCGGTGACATGATACTTATTTAGTGTGTATGGAAATTAGGAGCAGGCGTCGAAACAAATCAGCCGTCTTCGCGGGGCTCAAATTTCAATGCCGCCGAATTCATGCAATAGCGCAGACCGGTCGGCTGGGGGCCATCGGGGAAAACATGGCCGAGATGCGCATCGCATTGGCGGCAGAGCGCTTCAGTCCGCTGCATACCGTGACTGCTGTCGCGTTCCTCAACGACTTTGTCCGGATCTTTAGGCTGCCAAAAACTGGGCCAACCCGAGCGCGAGTCGTATTTGCATTCCGAGTCAAACAACTCGTTGCCGCAACATACGCAACGATAAACACCATCAACTTTATTGTTGCAGAGTTCACCCGTGAACGCCGGCTCCGTGCCCTTTTCACGGGTCACATGATATTGCTCATCCGTTAGCGCCTGACGCCACTCCCCCTCGCTTTTAACTATTTTGTCCGCCATCGTTTTTAGACCTCGTCTTTTATCTAATGGGTTTAACTCGCACGCTGCACGCTCTCTTCTGTCAATTCACCGTAGCGCCCCCCGAAGAAAATCAACGGCGCACCGTCTCCCGTTTCCCCGTTAAGGCATTCACCAATAAACATATCGTGGTCGCCTGCCGACGTAATTTCCACCAATCTACAATCCAAGTAGGCCAACGCATCGACCAAAATCGGCGCACCGCTTTCAGCCGTCTTTATCGAAAGATCCGAGAAATCCTTTGGGCCGCGTTGCGCAAAACGATTGGAAAGCTCTTCCTGGTCTAGCCTAAGAACGTTAATGGCGAAACACTGGCCTTCCTGCAATAATCCATGCATCGAAGCACTTTTGTCGACCGAAACCACTACGAGCGGGGGATCTAGGGACAGCGACATCACCGCATTGGCCGTCATGCCCGAAAATTGTTCACCGACACAGGTCGTTACCACCGCTACTCCCGTGGCAAAACGGCCCATAACCTGCCGCTGTAATTGTGGGTCAAATGCCATACTGCGCTTCCTTTCGCGAAATAAGATGAATACACGTACAAAATCTAATAAAAGCCATGCCCTTTGGCTAAAAACAACGGCCATTGCACCGACGAAAAACGACTTGCCATCGCCATTTCTCGAGCATCGCATATAACGATTTCCGTTGGTAATACGTAACGTGTTTATTTAGCGGCCGCCACCGGACTCCAGCGCCTTACAACAAACGGCCCAAGGCCCCCATCAAACCAATACCCCCCCGTAGATCACCGCCGCGTCATCCGCCGAAACTTCTACCGGGTTAGGATCGAGCAAACGCCGCACACCCATTGCAATCTCGACCATGCGCGGAATATCTTCCGCGCGCAAATCCGCATCGGCCAACGACCCATACGGCGTGTGCTCGCGACGCAGCCCGTCGATCCACCCTGCCATAAGCTCGACCCCCTGCTCGCGACTCTTACCACCCAGGTCCAACCCGGCGGCACCGGCCGCGAAATAATATTTATCGGCCACCGCCGGCGCGTTGTGCCGCATCACACCAGGCAAGACCATCGCCACCGCCGTGCCGTGCGGTACGGGTTTGCCGCGCTCAAAGGAGATTTTCTCGATACCATAACCGAGCGCATGGCCCGCTCCAGTATTGATCGGACTCAACAGCAAGCCCGACAGAAGCGCGCAGCGCGCCATCTCATAGCGCGCCGCCTGGTCACCACCCGCCACTGCCCGCGCATAAGCCGGACAACCCGCCGCAAGAGCCACCCGCGCCACCGCATCGCCGATCTCGTTACTCTTTTGCGAAGCCATGCATTCGAGTGCGTGACCGAGTGCGTCTAAACCCGTGATCGCCGTCAATACCGGCGGCAAGTCGCTGTGCAATAGCGGGTCTACCAACGCCGCCTTCGGTTGCAGATAATCGGCATAGAGCGCTTGCTTGCCCGTATCGTCGGCGACCACCGTCACCCGACTCGCCTCGCTGCCAGTACCCGCCGTCGTCGGAATACTGACCAGCGGCGCCAACGGTGGTTTGTCGAATTTATCGAAGCCGAAATAGTCGGCCACCGAACCACCACATGCGGCCACGCACAGCGCCGACTTCGCCGTATCCATCGTGCTGCCGCCACCCAACGCCACCGCCACATCAAACTCGGCTTCCGCCAACGCCCGAACGCAGTCGTCGACACTGGCGACCGATGGGTTCGGCGCGATCTCGCTATAGCTGCCCACCACTTCGAGACCCGCCAAAGCGCGACCCACCCGTTCGACCAGCGCGGGGATGCCCGGGTCGTGGATCAAGAAAACGCGACCGGCACCGAGGCGTTCGCACTCCCCGGCCAATCCGTCCAGCGCCCCCTCCCCCAGTATCACCCGACGTTGGTCGAATTTGAACATCGCCACGAGTTGTGCGCGTCGAGCCTCGTCATTAAAAAAATCGCTGTCCGCCAATAACTCTTCATTGATTTGTATAGCGCCCATAACACCCTCCTTTGCGTTTTTCGTCCGTCTTGTTTCCCTTTCGGGTTTTGTGCAATATATATACTGTGATACCGTCATACAAAAAATGGAGCGTATAATGAGCCAAGATAATGTGCAAACCTATGCCGATAAGGGTTTCCTCACGCAGGTCGACCTCTTCAGCGAAAGCGAAATCGGCCACTTCCGCGCGTGCTTTGACGAATTGGAAACACGCGAGGGGCGCGAAAAGTGCCAAATCGGCCTACAAGCCCGTCATCTCGACGAGGAGTTTATCTGGCAAATGTCCACCGATTCACGCGTCATCGACGTGCTACAAGAGCTGATGGGCGAGGATATCATGCTGCTCTCGACCCACTTCTTCTGCAAATACCCCGACCCCGAGGCAAAAAAATTCGTCGCCTGGCACCAGGACGTCACCTACTGGGGCCTCGACCCGGCGGAAGCCCATACCGCTTGGGTAGCCATCGACGACAGCGATACGGAAAACGGCTGTATGCGAGTCATACCCGGTTCGCACAAAAATGGCATCGTCACCCACGGCGAATCGGAGGAGGGTGAAAACTTGCTCAGCGTCAACCAGGAGATCCCCGACGAACTCGTCGACACCAGCCAGGCCTTCGATCTCGAGCTCAAAGCCGGGCAGCTCTCGATCCACGACGGTCAGCTCTACCACGCCAGCAACCCCAACACCTCCGACCGCCGCCGCTGTGGACTGACGCTGCGCTATATCGCCCCGCACGTCAAACAAATCGAGCTCAATTCGCTGGGCACCCGCTATCCTACGATTCTGATCCGCGGCGAAGACCGCCACAAAAACTTCCCCGAGCAACCGATGCCTTTCGCCATGCCTGCTTGACATCGGCGCGGACAGGCCGATTTTATTAAAGCTTAACCGACCTTCTAAACCGAGCATTTAAGGAGTATACAATGGCCCAGTACGATCGCATGGCCGTCCTCAACGCCATCTTTGATTCCGGCATCGTCCCGGTCTTTTATAACAAGGACCCGGAGACCACTATCCACATCGTCGAAGCCTGCGCCAAGGGCGGCGCCCGTTGCGCCGAGTTCACCAATCGCGGCGATCTCGCCTACCACGTCTTCACCGAGACCGTGCAGCACGTTATCGCCAACAACATCGACATCATCATGGGTGTTGGCTCGATCTGCGACGCGCCTACCGCCGCCCTCTACATCGCCAATGGCGCCAACTTCGTCGTCGGCCCGCTACTTAACGAAGAAGTCGCCCGACTCTGTAATCGCCGCAAAATCGCCTATTCACCGGGTTGCGGCTCAGTCACCGAAATCGGCCAAGCCGAGGAGTTGGGCGTCGAGTTAGTCAAGGTCTTTCCCGGCAGCGAAGTCGGCGGTCCAGCCTTCGTCAAATCGGTGCTCGGCCCCTGCCCTTGGACCCGTATTATGCCCACCGGCGGCGTCGACGCGACCCGCGAAAGCCTCGAAGGCTGGTTCAAGGCCGGTGTCTCCGCCGTCGGCGCCGGCTCCAAGCTGATCACCAAAGAATTGGTCGACGCCAAAGACTGGGACGGCTTAGCCGAAAACGTGCGCCAGAGCGTCGACTGGATCAAGGAGATCCGCGCCGAGATGGCCGGATAAACACAACACAGTTTTTCTATCAAAAATAGGCCCCGGGATTAAACCTCTCGGGGCCTTCGTCTGTCTATATAGCAAAGCCGTTGATACCATCACTTTATTCTTTATAAAAAGTGCATCCATCTGCGAGGCCGAAGCCCCACCTAGGTCCGGGGCTTCGGCCTTATTCGACGCGAAAAAAATCACTGACAATGCGGTTGAACTCCTCCGACTTTTCCATATTCACCATATGCGCCGCCCCGTCAATACGCACGCAGCGACCATCGACGACCTGCCCGGCGATCTCCTTCGACTGCGCGACCTTCTCCTCCAGATCCAACGAGCCGACGACCACCAAGGTCGGCACGCGAATCTCCGCCAGTCTTCCAGCCGCCGGCGGCTCCAACTCCCGTTCTTCTATGTCATCGGGAATCTCCATCTCGAAAATCTCTTGCTGCATCACCCCGACTAATGCTCGCACGCCCGCGTCGACCTCCCCAGCTTCGCGCTCCGGCCCGTCGACCCACAAACGCAGGTTCAACTCCGTCGCGGCCTCCAGATCACCCTCATCAAAGGCCTTCTCCTCCGCTGCCCAGAAGGCCTTAATCCGTTGCGAAGGCTCTGTCCCACTTACACTCGGCGCCCCCAACACCAATGCCGAAACCCGATCCGGGTAGGCCAGCGCGAAATCCAGCGCAATCAGCCCGCCGAATGACCACCCGAGCAAACGAGCGCGCTCGATCTGCAACACGTCGAGCAAACCGGCCACATCTTCATAATTGCAAAATTCGCCAGAGGACATCTGCGACATACCGAATCCGCGCAGGTCAAAACGAATGGTCCGGAAGCCCTGCGCGAATTCACCGAATTGCGCATCCCACATCCGACTGTCGGCAACCCCAGCATGCAAAAGCAATAACGGCTCGCCTTCGCCGTCTTCTTCATAATAAAGCCGCGCGCCATTGACCGACGCGTATCCTGTCTTACTCAATATGATCTCCTCAGCATGATTAAGTGATATCCTCCTGATTCATCCAGATATGCAGTACCTGTGGCGCCTGCTGCAAATAGATGCGATCATGCCAAAATTCGGTTCGGGCAGATCGCGACACTCTACGTTGCTACCAGGCGGCACCACTTCTTGCACGGCGAATTTCCGCAAGTGTATACAGTCGACAATCGACCGCACCAGCGTCGAATCAAGTATCTGCTGCTCGACCAAAACAATAACGACCTTTTCGCAGAAATCTTCGTGTGTATAAGATGTGCCAAGCGGGGTCTGCACCACTGCCTCAGCCAAATGCTCAGCCCCGTCAAACCCTCTCACCTGCCCCAGCGCAAAACGGCCTCAACATTGAAATGGGCCGGGGCCTGCAATACAGGGTACGCCATCGGTCTGCGTTGACATCGCGATGAACTACCGCGAATTTTCACCAATCTTTGTTATTGGTCGGGGCGAGACGATCCGGTTCGAACTACGCTATAGAACGGCACAGTCGCTCCACCGCACGAGCATGCGTGTCGGACACGACGGCACGGCACCTAGAGATGAGGATGTCTACAGAAACTTCGCAAGCAGCGCGGTCTTCATGGCGCTGTTTATCATGGTCTCCAGCCACAGGATCACGCGTTAATACCATGTCCGGAACCAGAACATCCGGGCCTGCCGCTTTGATCCGCAACCTCATCGTCGGATTGACCGTCAGCGTTGTCGCGCTCAGCTTCGGCGCAGCCTTCGGCATCCTCTCAGGGAGGGGGGCTTTCGCCGGCATGATATCGGCTGGTATCATATCGATACTGACTTCGCTGTTGGGCCGCACCCGCGTCCAGTGCTCAGGCCCTACCGCGCCGATCAGCGTGGTCGCCGCCACCGTCATCGCCCTGGCCCATGACGACGATCCCGCAAGCAGTCTTCGCCGGTATCCTCTTCAAGGTCGGTTACGATGTCTTCGATCAGGAAACGCTATTGGGCTATCTCGGCCGCTTCTCCACGCGCGGCCCAACCGACCCCGACGCGATATTCGTCGCCCACAAAGAAATGCCGTTGACCTGCTTCGACCAATCATCCAAGAAAGACTCTTCTGCGGCGGTCAGCCCCTTGGATTCGGCGCCCTCTTAGCCATCTTGCCCCCAACGGGTTTGCACCTGGTCTTCTATCAGTTGACGCCAGGCGCCTTCATCCATATCGCCTCTCTCCAACAAGGTCATCCCCCCGTCCTTACAGGCTTGCTGCAGCCCCCCGGACAGGCCGCCCCTCTGCGAACAGACCATATACAGCGCCACATCATCGATTTTCTGCACCGAAAGCGACCGCCCCAATACTGGGATATTCCCTTTGCACCGCGTCCACAGCACCGCCAGCATCATTCGCTCACGAATACTCCATTTTTTTAAGTAGCGCGCCATTTCGCCAGTGCTATCGGCTAACAGATACCCCAGATTGAACCAGGTATTTTCCCGATTAAATGCCTGAATCGCCGCCACCACCGCTTCAAGGCTGGCGATCTCTATCGGGTCTGCCCCAGCCAAATCGTCTTCCGTTCGCGCCCCAAAGGCCAAAAGCACAAGTGGATCTCCAGCGGTGGGGTTAAAGGCCTGGTGCCCCTTGAGTATCTGCCGTAAAGCGTTGCTCTCCGGCACGGCGCGACGCTGTTGTAGCACAGCTTCGATCTTTTGCTTAAGCTGGGCAGGGGAAAAAGGCTTAGTCAGGTAACTGTCTATACCGACCGCGACAGCGGTCGCTATATCCTCTTTGCCGGAACGGCTTGAAATCATAACCACTGGAGCCTCCCGATAGCGCTCTTGCTCGCGGATACGCGCAACCAGATCCAGCCCCGTCATCCCCGGCAGCATCCAGTCTATAAGGAAAAAATCAATCTGGGTCCGATGTATTATCTCCAGTGCCGTCTCGCCACTTTCGGCCAGTTCTACAGTATGCCCTGAATTCTGCAGAACTTTGCCCAAGATGGCGGCCACCTTGTCTTCAACGACCAAAATCATCATATAACGGATACCCCACTTGCCGCGCTAATAACCAATAATTCGTGTTCGTATTCCTCGACGGCGACAACCAACTGCTGATAAGCCATTGCGTCAACCTGCCCCTTCCTCGCCGATCCTTCCAAATCGGCGGCGACACTAAATGCCGCGTTCTCTCCCAATAGACCTAGGATGCTCTTATATGCGTGTGCCGCCGCCTCCAATTGCTTGGTGTCCGCAAGTTCGAGGGCCTGTTCGATAGCGGCCATCGACTCCGCCCGCGCCCGACAGATCGCATCCACCAGTTCTGCGAGCAGGACTTCGTCACCTTCCACCCATTCCAACACCGCCGCACGCGTCAGGGCCGGCGGGTGTTCCGGCGCCGTTTCAGCGCCCGTAGAAAAATCCATCCGCCCCATTTGCTCAACCAGGTCCTTTATCACCACGGGCTTTGCCAGACAAGCGTCCATGCCCGCCGCGAGACAACGTTGCTGGTCTTCGGACAGTGTATTACCGGAGATCGCCACAATAGACAGCCGCTTCCCGTCTCCCTTCTCCTGCTCTCGCTCGCGAATCCGGACGGCAACTTCGATACCGCTCATTTCGGACATCTGCACATCGATCAGCACGAGATCAAAGGCCCGATCTTCTTGCAAAATAGCAAGCGCCTCCATACCCGATGAAGCCGCAACGACCTCGTGGCCATAGCGGGTCAAGGCCACGAGGGTCATATACTGGTTGACCGCAACATCGTCGACGATGAGCACCCGCCGGTTACCCGCTTGCGCCTCTTGCACTGGTGCGAGAGACCCCGTAGGCGTGGGGCTGACGGCCTCTTCATCCACAATCATAACGTAGGGCACAACGACGATAAAGGTACTGCCCCGCCCTTCTTCACTCTCGACCCATATCCGCCCGCCTATTTTCGCCACTAGTCGACTGACCATAGCCAGTCCCAACCCCGCACCCCCGTGACGCCGGGTCGCCGATCCGTCGGCTTGGGTAAAAAGATCGAAAATGTGGTCGCGATGATCCGCGGGAATACCGACCCCTGTGTCCTCGACCTCGATGCGCAACGCTATATTCTGCCCATCGACTTTTTCCGTGCCGATGCGAAAAACGACCTTGCCCTCTTCAGTAAACTTTACGCCATTGTCCGCCAGGTTGGACACGATCTGACTCAGTCGTCCGGCATCCCCAACCAGTATACCGTCAACCCGCGGATCGATTTCGCGATAAAACGCGAGCCCTTTTTCTTGGGCCACCCGCCCGGCCGGGTCTAGCCCGGCGGCTAGGCAATCGCGCAATGCAAAGGGCTCGTGTTTCAATTGCAATTCGGCGTTATCTATCTCAGTAAAACCGAGCAAGCTGTTGAGTAATCGCAGCAACCGCTCCGCCGACTGTTGCACCTCTCCAAGGAAAGTCCGTTGGTCCTCGTCCAACTCGGTGTCGAGCGCCAACTCGGTCATACCGAGAATGCCGTTCATCGGCGTGCGAATTTCATGGCCCATATTCGTCAGAAATTCGCTCTTGGCGCGATTGGCTTCTTCGGCCTCGTCTTTGGCTTGGCGTAGGGCGGCGGCCGTCCGCTGATGCTCGTCGATCTCTTGCTGTAATTCTTCCAAGTGCCGCTCGCGGGCTTCAATATCGCGCAGGCGGCGAAACGCTTCCGACAACAGGCCACCCAGACGCTCCATATAGGTGATATCCGCGGGACTGAAGGCATCTGGCTCTTCGCTGTTGATCGCCAACGTGCCGTGCGAGAAGGGCACGTCAATGACCGAGCGAATCACCAAACTGTACTCTTCCTCGAGCTGGTCTCGTTCGTTATGGGGGTCGTCGCGATGCAGGTCCGGGCGATAGACCGGAGCCGGCGCCCTCCAGAACCGAGACAAGACCTCGATGTCATGGCCCTGCGCGGAGGGCAGAGCCTGTCCCGCTGCAGTGAAAGGATGTGTAAAAAAATGATGCCGCCCCTGCTCGTTGTCAATGATATTAAAACTGCAAACTGCAAAAGGAAAACCCAGAATCTGCAACGTCTCGCACCCCACCTGGAACACCGTATCGATATCCTCCGCCGTGTCCATCGCCCAAATCCGTTCGCGAAATTTTTGGTCGGCGGCCTCCTCGGCCTCCAGCTTTTTGCGCTCACTGATATCCTGCAACATGACGAGATAGCCGTCGCGGCGCGTCCGATCGCGATCGAGCGCCAAAAGTGAAACCTCGCAGGTGCGCTGGGATTGAGGTAAAACGACTTCGGTCTGGCCTCGCCCAACTTCGAGCAACTCGGCCAGCCCGGCCAGCATATCAACAGCCGCCGAGCCGACGACATCCTCCGACTTTCCGAGAAAGATCCGTGCCGCCGGGTTGGCATCGACGATGCGCTGCCTCTCGTCCAGAACCAGCACCCCGTAGTCCATATGCTCGACCAACAAATCGCGGGCGACCGGAGCCAGGTCGAGCAGCTTTAAGCGCAATAGCGCCCAGGCGCAGATCAGCCCGGTAGCACTGAAGGCAAAAGGCGTCAGGTCTAGATGCGGAAATGGGTTGAGCCCAAAGATATAGAGTGCATTAGCGACCCAGGGCAGCAGGGTCGCCGCAAACATCGCACCGATCTGACGCCTGTAGGCCGGAGGCGAGTGTAAATATTGCCGCACTAGGAGCAGTGAACCCAAAAGCAACAGCACATAGGAATAAGCCACATGCAACCAAAAGCCCAACCCCGGCACCACCGTCAACACCTGGAAACCGGCGTAGTCGATAATGCTGACGTCGCTCCAATGATACTGGTGCAACCCTTCGGTCCACACCATGACCAACACCAGGACCGGCTCGACAAGCAACGATAGCCTAAGCGTCAAAGGCAGCCGTCTGCCGACATAATCCAATGCGAAAAGCAACATCGCAGCCGGAGCAGTGACGATGCCGATATAGAGTACCCCATTCCAAAACATCTTGGACGCCGGAGAGGCGCTCGCTATTTCCAACGCCGAGGCGAAAGACCATATCGCCACGCCCGACAGCAGCAGGCACAAGGGCCATGCGCCGGGCTGGCCGCGATGCCGCCAAACATAAACCGCCATCCACGCAACAAGCGTCGCCGACACAGCCAGCGGAGTATTGTAAGGAGTGTCTTGCCACATGGGAATTAAGATAACCTTAAGTCTAGGACGGAAAAGGGGCTGCAGCTTTTAAACCGCAGCCCCTAAAAAGCTCAGCGCTTAATAACGATAGTGGTCCGGCTTATAGGGCCCTGAGACCGGGATGCCTAGATAACCGGCTTGGTCCCCGCTCAATTCGTCGATCTCGACCCCTAGTTTACCCAAGTGCAAGCGGGCGACCTTCTCGTCGAGGTCCTTCGGCAGCATATAGACTCCGACCGGGTATTTCTCATGGTCGTTGTAGAGTTCCATTTGTGCCAAGACCTGATTGGTGAACGAGTTAGACATCACGAATGAAGGATGCCCGGTGGCGCAACCAAGGTTGACCAAACGGCCCTCGGCCAGCAGGATAATACTGTGACCATCGGGGAAGGTGAACTTGTCGACCTGGGGTTTGATCTCGATGTGCTCGACCCCGATAAAACCCTGTAACTCGGCGACCTGGATCTCGACATCGAAATGACCAATATTGCAGACGATCGCGCCGTCTTTCATTTTTTCCATATGGTCGATGCGGATGATGTCTTTACAACCCGTGGTGGTGACGAAAATGTCGCCCTCGGCGACCGCGTCGTCCATTTTCTTGATCTCGTAGCCCTCCATCGCCGCCTGCAGCGCACAGATCGGGTCGACTTCGGTGACGATTACCCGCGAGCCAAGACCCTTCATCGCGGCAGCACAGCCCTTGCCCACATCGCCATAACCGGCGACCACGGTCACCTTGCCGGCGATCATGATATCGGTGGCACGCTTGATGCCGTCAGCCAACGACTCGCGGCAACCGTAGAGATTGTCGAATTTCGACTTCGTCACACTGTCGTTGACATTGATCGCCGGGATCTTCAACTCCCCGGCTTCGAGCATCTGGTAGAGGTGATGCACGCCGGTCGTGGTCTCTTCGGAGACACCGCGGATCTCATCTAAAAGTTCCGGATACTTCTCGTGGACCCACTTGGTCAGGTCACCGCCGTCGTCGAGGATCATGTTCGGCCCCTTGCCGTCGGCCCATTTCAGCGTCTGATCGGTGCACCACCAATACTCGTCCTCGGTCTCGCCCTTCCAGGCGAACACCGGCACGCCGGATTCGGCGATGGCGGCAGCAGCATGGTCCTGGGTCGAGAAGATATTGCACGAGCACCAACGTACCTCGGCGCCGAGCGCGTTGAGCGTCTCGATCAATACCGCGGTCTGGATCGTCATATGCAACGAGCCAGCGATACGCGCGTCCTTGAGCGGTTGCGCGGCCGCATATTCCTCACGCAAGGCCATCAAACCGGGCATTTCCTGCTCAGCTAGGATGATTTCCTGCCGCCCCCATCCGGCCAGCGACATATCGGCGATTTTATAGTCCTGAGCTTGCACTTCGGCGGTATTTTCAGCAGTTTGCGTCATTTTTTTAGTCCTTGAAAAGTGATGATTTTTAGGAAATCAGAGCCACCAACGATTTCGGCGCCTGTTACTTCGAATTCGCTCGACTCCATCCAGGCCCGCACTTCGGCGGGCGGAAAACCGAGCCATAAATCGGCCATGCTCTCGCGAAAGGCCTCGTCCTCATGCCGATGCAGATCCACTACCACTAAACGCCCACCCGGTCTAAGCGCGCGATAGGCCTCGCGAATCGTATCCTCCGGATTGGAAAGGTGGTGCAGAACCATACAGGCCACGACCAGGTCGACCTCTTCGTCCGCTACTGGCAAATGCCCCAAGTCGCCCAGACGAAACTCGCAGCGCACCGCTTCTTTGCCGACTGCCTTGCGCGCCATATCAAGCATCGTCGTCGAAGAATCGATGGCGACCACGCGCTCGATCCGCTTGAGCAACTCCGGCAACAACAAACCCGCGCCCGTGCCCATATCCAGCGCTTTTTCAGTATGCTCGGGCAAGAGTTCCAGCGCTATCTTGCGATAGACGCTGCCATTAAGACAGTGATCCTGCAATTCGCCGGGATCCTTAATGCTGTTAAAGAAGGTGCGGGTCTGTTCCCTACGGCGCTCAACGATGGCTTCTATACCCTGCAGATCCTCCGCGTAATTTGCCAGACTCGACTCATGGCGTTGCAACAAGTCCAACACATCCACGACGAGCGGATCAACACCTTGCCCCCCACTGCTCTGATAATAGATCCAGGTACCTTCCCGGCGGCTGGTGACCAAATTCGCCTCAGCGAGGATTCTCAGATGCCGCGATACCCGGCTTTGCCCCATGCTCAAAATGCCGATGATTTCATTGACATTGAGCGGGCCCCACACCAGCAAGCGCACCATGCGCAGCCGCGTCTCATCAGCTAGCGCCTTGAATATTTTGAGCGAATCAGCCATAGGATAGTAAGAATAATAGCACAAACATCTATAAATGTCAATATCAAGATTTATTGATATATTAATCCTATAAAGGACCTGCACGGTTCTTTGAACCTATCCGTGTTGTCCATCTTGCCCTCCCACCTTTCTGCAACTAACTTGACTCCAATTAAAGGAGGATCATGTTATGCGTATCATTGCCATCGGTTGCGAATACAGCGGCGTCACGACCTTGCTCCAAGGACTCAACGTCTGGGGCGCCCAACGCGGTGTACACTTCCATATGGACGACCACTTTACCATCCCCGACGCCTACCACCTCTCCGACGAAGAGCAGCAGGCGATGCTCGATATGCTGCCGGCGATCAAAGAGCGCTTCCAGCGCTTTCAGATCGTCTACCACGTCCGCCTGATCAACAATTACCAACATATTCTCTTCGGCGGTTTCCATCTTGAGGAGGAAGTCTACGGCCCGCTCTACTATTATCCCGGCCTCACCGTCAGCGACACCCGCAAATACGAGAGCGAAATGCCCGACGACGCGATCCTTGTGCACCTGCACGCCCGCCCCGAAGTCATCGCACAGCGCTTAGACGAAGCACCCCATCCACACACTATAATCAAACCAGACGATGTCCCGATGTTGCTCGACCGATTTGCCGAGGAATATCGCACATCCTGGATCCGCCACAAAGTCTCGATCGACACCTCCGATCTCACCCCCCAGCAACTACTCGACGCCTTCTTCAAAGAAAGCAACGCCCACTTCAATACGCGCGACGCGCTCCTGCTATTGGACCAGAAATACGCCCGAAACGCTTAGAAAACCGCTTGAAAATTCTCCTGGTAGGGGAGGCTGCTGACGGCCCAACGTCTGGGAGCAACGGCGCAAACCACGGACTCTTCGATGTCGATCTGCAACATTCCGCTGGAACGGCTGCCAGCGCTTTTGCGAAGCGCTCAACGATGTTAAAGGCCGCCACATTTACCGCCTACCCACGGAATCTGAACGGGAATACGCCTGCCGTACCGGCACCTCCACCACCTGGTATTATGGCGATAGCGAAGTCCGCATCCCGATCACGCCTGGTGTGTGCAGAACTAACTTTTTTAACGACGAACATTTGGGCCACTTCGTCGGCTGTAAAATGCCGAACACCTGGGGCCTATATGCTATGTACAGCAATGCCTGGGAATGGGTATTCGACTGGTATTAGAATGCCCTATTGTCGAGCCACAGGACCCGCCATCGACAAAATCTACCGTGTCACCGGCGCCGCCAACGGTGGTGCCGGCCTCTTTATGTAACGGGCGGGCGCCCGTTTTTGCCAGCGCTCCCGACTTCCCCGACGGTGGCGTCGACTATGTGCCTAGTCCGCCAAGCCCCCATCAGTACCGCCGTCGAGGCACACCGCTGGGACGAGGTCAAACGAGACGCGCGCTAAGACGACAATCCCAAAACGTAAAAAGACGCCCGGTGGGTTTGTTCAGCCACCGGGCGTCCTTTTGTGCTATAATCGACATAGCCCAATGTTTTATAGCAAAAGCTTGAACAAGTGCCTGCGCGTTTTTTATACTGGCCCTGCCTGCTTTACCGCTTCGGCCGTGCCTTCTTCAAACTGCACAAAATTTGCCTTGAATAATTCGGCTAATTGATTCGCCTGGGCCTCATACGCCAGCGCATCCGCCCAGACCTGCTTGGGTACCATCGGCTCAGCGGGCACACCAGGGCACGCGGTTAATACATCAAAACCAAAACGCACATCCCGCTGCACCGGCGCATCGTCCAACTGCCCGGCGTGGATCGCGTCGACGATCGCCCGGGTGTACTTGAGCGAAAAACGCTCGCCCACGCCATAAGGGCCGCCCGACCAGCCCGTGTTGACCAACCAAACCCGCGCGTCGTGCTCGCGGATCTTCTCAGCCAGCATCTCGGCGTATTTACTCGGGTGCCAGACCATAAAGGCCGCGCCGAAACAGGCCGAGAATGTGGCCTCCGGCTCTGTCACCCCCATCTCAGTTCCGGCGACTTTCGCGGTATAGCCACTCATAAAATGGTACATCGCCTGGTCCGGCGTCAGCCGGCTAACCGGCGGTAATACGCCGAAGGCGTCACAGGTAAGAAAGACAATATGGCGCGGCTGCCCGCCAATGCACGGAATCGCCGCATTGAGAATGTGTTCGATCGGATAGGCAGCGCGCGTATTTTCGGTCATCGAATCATCGGCGTAATCGACTCGACGGCTTTCTTCGTCGTAGATCACATTTTCCAACACCGTGCCGAAGCGGATCGCGTGGTAAATCTCGGGCTCCTTCTCCTTCGTCAAGTCGATGCACTTCGCATAACAACCGCCCTCGATATTGAAAACCCCCTCTGCACTCCAGACGTGCTCGTCGTCACCGATCAACTTCCGCTGCGGATCGGCCGAAAGCGTGGTCTTACCCGTGCCCGACAATCCAAAGAACAGGGCTACGTCGCCGGCGGTCCCTTCGTTAGCGGAGCAATGCATCGGCAACAGGCCGCGTTTGGGCATCAGGTAGTTCATCACCGTGAATATGCCCTTCTTCATTTCACCGGCGTATTCAGTACCCAGGATTACCATCTCTTTGCGTTCAAAGCTCAAGCAAATACTGGTCTTCGAAGACATTTCAGGCGTGTAGCGATTCGCGGGAAAACGACCGGCGTTGTAAATGGTAAAATCCGGCTCGCCGAAATCCGCCAACTCCGCCTCGGAAGGACGGATCAGCATATTGTGCATAAAGAGCGCGTGGTAAGCGCGAGCGCATATCACGCGAATCTTGAGTCGATATTGCGGATCCCACCCAGCAAAACCATCAACGACATATAGACGCTCGCAGGAATTAAAATAATCGACGGCCCGCTGACGATTGATGATCAGGGAATTTTCCTGCAGCTTGATATTGACAGAGCCCCACCAAATATCGCCGCCGCTCTGCGGGTCTTCGACGATTCGCTTGTCGTTTGGGCTGCGCCCGGTCTTCGAGCCGGAGGACACGACAAGCGCACCCTTAAAGGAAATCGCCGATCCCCGCTCATATTTCAGCGCCTCCTCGTAAAACTTAGCCGGGGCAATATTGCGCAAGATCGTTGCCGTTTCAATCTGTAACTTTTTCAGGTCAAAGTTGACGGTCATTAAAACCTTCTATCTCAGAGGATAATCCCACCTTAATTGCACCATTTCGCACGTCCGTTCCAGACGCCAAACATCCTATAGCCAATTAAGGGTACATAGCCTCCATTCGGCAAGCGTTCACTCGCCGACGATCTATAGTTCCGCATCACCTCCGTCCGGGCGTTGACACGCCAACACTGCGCCGTCAGGCGCGAAAGGAAATTCGTCATCGCTAGACCAGCAACAGACCGCACGAACACGCGTCCAATGCCATTACCGGCGGTTCATCCGTGCGCTGCGCGCAAAGACGCCTTCTTCTGACCCCATTATCACTTCAGTTGCTGACACCAAAGCGCCCACCGCCAATGTGGGCAAAGTCGTCTTGCCCGAGTCATTGGACCCGACGATCCCGGTCCACCCGCGCGGGGAAAATGGCTCTTTTACTTTTTTACTGCGGCAAGACTATCTGAGAAAAGACCTGAGCTCTATCATTCCAACCTCGTTTTAGTAGTCAATAACTCGGCCGACTACGATAGTGGCCCGGCCGAAATAGTCTCAAGTTTTATTTTCTTCCTCAATTTGCCTTTCAAAGCGGGCGATCAATTTGTCCACCGCCTGCAAGCCCCGGCTATCATCCCCGACCTCAAGATAAAAACCGCGTGCCCTATGCAGCGTATCGAGGGCCGCCGTCAATTGACCCTGCCGTCCCATAAGCGAACCGATATTGGTCAACGCGCGCGCCTGCCCCATCACATTGCCGCCACGCTCATGCAGTTTCAACGCCTGATCGTAATGCTGCAAGGCCGCGTCCAACGCGCCCTTCTTGAATTGCACATTACCGAGGTTAACCAACGCACTCGCTTCACCAAGACTGTCACCGGCTTTTTCATGCAATGCACAGGCCTGTTCATACGCTTTGAGCGCCGCTTCCAAATCGTCCTCTTTAAAGCGCAAATTGCCGATATGGGTCAACACGTGCCCTTGTCCCAGCGCATTGCCCAACGTCTCGTGGATCTGCAGCGCCTCCGACAAGTGCACAAACGCTTCGGCCAACTCACCGCGGCGAAAACCCACATACCCCAGACAACTCAATGCACCGGCTCGCCCCAATGCGCTGCCCGTCTCCTGATGTGCTTTCAGCGCCCGCTCGCCGCTTGCAAATGCAGCTTCCAGTCGACCGAGATGCGCTTGTGCCTGCCCGATATTGGTCAGCGCGTCACCGAGACCGCGCCCATCAGCGAGCAATTCAAAATGCCGTTGCGCCTCCGCATAAGCGACTAACGCCTCCGTTAGCTTGCCCTGGCGCGCATGCAACACACCGAGATTGAGCTGGAAAGCTGCCTCGAAATCTCGATCCTGTTGTCGTTGCGCCAAGCGGGCTCCCATCGCCAACGCCTCCCTCGCGCCCTTGAAATCGGCGATATTGAGCAGCGCCGCACCCAAATTCAGATTCGCCGCTAGCGACTCCCGGCCCTCGACCGACTTGCCGAAGGCCTCGGCCGCCTGCAAGTAGCGACCTGCGCGAAAATGCACTTCACCAGCGACAAAATGGCGACCGGCCTCACTCTGTACATCGTGTCCCCAAGCGCGTTGCGTCGCCCGTTGCAGAATAATGCCCTCCGGCCCCAAACCCGATACCAGTGCCCCGGCATCCTGCCCCTTGCCATTATATAATAAGCGCACCAACGCGTAGAGCCCCCACGCCAGCGCTGACATGATCAACAGAGGCGTCAGCGCCCCCATGAGAAACCCCAGACCAGCGAAGTGCGCCAATCCACCAATCGACACAACTAACGCGCTAAAGACCAACGCCAGATACAACGCAAAAGTATGGAGTTGTTTTTCCTGCACGTTTTTTCGCCTTTGACTTGTGAAAAACTACTTCTATCTTACTAAAATTCGCGGAAAATGGCGAAGGTTTTCACCGGCAACGTCGCAATTAATCAGACAATAGCTATGAGCATTCGCACGACATTTCACAGCGAAAATAAGCGCAATAATAATAATAAGCACACGGATAAACGTGTACTATTCAGCTCTTACCACCGCCGCGAGTCCATTACTCAGCGGCATTTTTTACCCTTCAGCCCAAATGGATCGTAAGCGCTCTGCCCGGCGGTAGACTTCATCTTCTGCGCACTGTTCACCGACAAGGAACAAATCCACACCTTCCCAATGCCTCGCCCCCGGCATCGACCGCATCGCCATGTTATTGGCCGACGAGCCCAATATTCGCGAGGTCATCGCCCTCCCCGCTGACGCAAAACGCGCAGAACCTGTCGATCGGCGCTCCCGGCACGGTATCGCAACGACAATTGGACGAATTGAATATCCGATTCAAGCTAGAGGTTTAAGGTCGTTCGAGATAATACAAATTTTGCGAAGAGAGATTTGCGGACCTGCACCACAGCAAAAGGACCATAGCATGCAAACAGGGTCCTTTTGCTGTGGTCAAAAACGTTAGGGTGTGTCTAAAATACTCCGTGCTATTTCGCCCACCGCCACAACCTTGCCGCCGTCCCCCCCAAAATCCACGCGCGCTCTTCATCGCTCAACTCGATCGCCTCGGCAAAAAGCTCCACCGTCTGCGCATAACTCATCTTTGGGCTGTACATCTTCTGCGGAAAATTACTGCCGAACATACAGCGATCTGGCCCAAAGGCGTCGATGACTTCCCGCGCCATCCAGTGCACATCACGAAAGGGAAAGGCCTCCTTGCTCGCCGACTCCAGAAAAGTAAGCTTGGCATAGGCATTTTTATACCGCGCTAACTCCACCACGGGCGCTACCGTATTCGTTTCCGGCGACAACGTATCGGCGACATAGCCGCAATGGTCGAGAATAAATTTTGTCTCGGGAAACTCCTTGAGCCGATTTTCCACCGCCCCGTACTCGCTTTGCGATGCGTTGACATCCACCGTCAAACCCAATTGCCCCGCCTTCGCCCACAGCGGCGTGCTGATCGGATCATCTAAATCCCGGTGATAAAATAAATGCCGCTGAATCCGTATCCCGCAGGCCCCGGCCTCCACCAAGTCCTGCAATTCCACCGGCCCCTCCGCGCTCGCCGGGTCGACCAGCACCCCCACCCCCAACCAAGACTCCCGCCCCTGCAACTGGTGCATAGCATAACTATTATCCCAGCCGTAAAACCCAGCCGAAATGGTAAAGGCCCGATCCACCCCCGCCCCATCCATTGCCGCCTTGAGCAAATCCGCCGCCCCGTCGGTCGTCGGTCGATAGGACGCGTTGGGATCCGCCAAGGGATAGCGCTCTGTATCGAGTGTCATGATATGGGTATGCGTGTCGATGATCATAATCCTTGCTCCATTCTATATAAGTGACCTATGAAACTTTCTTAAAACGTCTGCGGGGGTGACCGCACCGCCTGCCAATACCTATCATAAAAGAAGCCGGGGTCGATCAACAGGCAGGAGTTTAAAGCATCCTCTTAAATCTTTCTTATCCAGCATTGGTGATCTTAGACACCTTCTTTACTTTTACCCAAAGCGTTAATCACAGAAGCCGCGGAGGATTGTCGGAGAGCATACCCGCAGCGGCTTGCAGTCCCCCCCACGCCATAGGATGTGGCGTAGGAGAACTGCCCTCGGAAGATCACAGGAAGCGACGTAGGAGGATAGCCTCAGAAGATCACAGAATGTGATCTGAGAATGATGGTATTAAAAAGACGCCATTACCCTCTTCCTTGATATCCCCTCCGACGGCGACGGCCCGGGTTGGATCGAGGGCGACCACGCGTTCGCCTTTATCACTGACGGGAGCATGTGGTGGCGGCGCGGCGAAAGAGTGGCCCATATAGAAAGCCCGGCCCCCAAAGACACGCGGATGGCCATGCAGAAAACACCAACGGGCTATACACTCGAGGCCAGTATCCCGCCCGATGGCCGCACTCACCCGCATTACCTCTGATTGGCAAGCGCCCTTCGCCTCGCGTACGATCGGCTTCGCACTGGTCGTCACCGACCCCGATGGCGGTGACACACCCTTCGGCGGCCAATTGATCTACGGCGGCAGCCACGACGACGATGGCGGTTGGTCTCTTCTGCGCCTGCGCAAAACAGAAACCGTTTCAGCACCCTATATAGACGTCTCTGCCGAAGAAGTCAGTTTCGAAGCCCGCCTGCGTCTATACCAAGAGCGGATCAGGCCGTTTTTCATGGTCGATAAAGCAAAATAAATAGCCGCCGACAGCACCAGCCTGCAGCTACAACTCGCTGACAAATACTTCCAGACCTATCTGAACAAAAGACCTCTGCGCTTTTCGCGCCGCGCCCTCGAAACAGCCTTTATGCTCTGGGGCAACGCCGGCGCCGCCGACGAGGTAAACCGCGCCCTCGACCAGATCGGAGCCGACGAAGACGTCTGGGATAAAGTGACCTCCGGCGTGCGCCAGGCTTTTTATTTTCGAGACCGCCTCGACGAGGGCATGGACCGGCTCGCGGCCATCGAACCCCAGGTCATACCGCTCAAAAGCCGTTCAGCCCGACTGCACACACTAGGTCAATACTGGCTCGGCCGTGGCCAGCAAAGCAAGGCCCGCCGCGCTTTCACGCAAATCGCTATCTGGCGCGCCTCGCCTTGGCACGTAGTCCAGGCCAAACGCCAATTATGGCAGATGAACCAGGATAGGGTACTTGAACTATACCGGCTTTAATCGCTCTCGCCCCCAGGCGGTGCCGGTCCGAGAGTCTCGACAAAATCGTGCAACTCCGCCCATAATGTCTCCGGCAGACGCGCCATCGCATGCTGTATATTCGTCTCGACCTCGGCAACCGTGCGCGGCCCCGCCAAAGTGCACGTAATCGGCGAATGTCGCAGGCTGTACTGCATCGCCACCTCGCCCGGATCCAAGTCCCGTTCTCCACACCAGTCACAGAGGGCCCGTGCCCGCGTTACATCCCCTTCGGGCGCCCCCCTCTTACGCAACGCCTCATCTAAATCGCGCCCGGCAAGTAAGCCCGCATTATAGGGTGAGCCATTCACCACCCCCATCCCCGCCGCCACTGCCGCACCAATAACTGGCCGCACCGAATCGCGCAATGGATGAAAATCATACGAGGGCAAAATCGCGTCGAAATGCCCGCACTCTATCGCCCGTCGCAAAAAACGATGATTGCGCACACCCAGTCCGATGGCTTGTAACACTCCCTCTTCCCGCAACTTCTGCAAGGTCTCCAGCGCGCCATCCGGCCCCAAGATCTGATCCATGTGCGCGTCCTCCACCGGATCGTGCACATAAACGATATCAACGGCATCACAAAAAAGCCGCGCCAAACTCCGCTCCAGCGACCACCGTATTGAATCAGCATCATATAATTGGCTCTTCTCCGGATGCGTCCCGACCTTCGTCGAAACCCGCAATCCGGCCCTTTCCGCCGCCGACAACTCGCGCAACCCCAAACCCAAATGCCGCTCGGCCTCACCACCGCCATAACTCGGCGCGGTATCAAAATAACCCACGCCCAACTCCAACGCCCGCCGCACCGCCAAAATCGCCGCTTGCTCGCCATCGGCCTTGCTGGCCTGTTTATCCGTCAGCAATCCCAAATACCCGCCGACGCCAAACACCGTCAGCTCTATATCGGTCTTTCCCAACCGCCGCCGCGGCAACTCTATCCCCTCGCCCATAACGTCTCCTCTTTTATTTTATGGATATTTTCGCGCCAGTAAAATAAAGATCCCCACGCAAACCACAAATGATCGGTTTAAGTGGGGATCTTTTACTATGATCTGATCAACTAGAACTCCCCGGCAGGTCTCCCGAGTCTCCGCATCAATTACCTGCAATCACCGCTTATCAATATGTATATCCCCACTCTCCGTATTTAACTCGAATAAATGCCCCCCATTGATCTCTCCTTCCGCAGTGATCCGTTGCCCCTTAACTTTGCGTATTTCCAGCGGGAAAGCCATCCGCTCCTGCGACGAAAGCCCATTAAGAGATTCCGCGATCCGTGCGCCCAACTCACTATCGAGCATTTCTCCCTCAGGACTTTTAACACGCGCTCCTCCTCGGGCCACTGAACTTCTCGGCGCCTTTTGTGCCGGTGCCGCCCTTAAAGCGCCTCATTAACCGCAATGCGGTAGAGCCAAGTGAAAAAATCGTAGTAAGAAGGTCGGGGAAATGGGTCCGATGCTGATCGATCCGTCTGACGAGTGCTGGGTTTACCGGAACCTGCCGCCCCCAAAAGGAGGTTCTGTTTTGACGAATACCACATGCAGGTGACTCGCCTAATAGCAAGACCATCTGGGATGCGGCCTCTTTGGCACCTACGTCCCACACAATGTGGATCCGGGCGCGTCCGGTGTTTATTTACTTGTGCCACCTCTTGCGATTCAATTTCTTCTTGACACAGTTCATAGACCTAGAGTAGATGAATACTAGTTATGTATTGATAAAGGGAGGGGATCATGCTCGAAATAGAAGGATTAGAAAAACACTACGGCGACCTCAAAGCCGTCAATGGCCTGAACTTGACGATCCAGCCGGGCGAAATATTCTGCATGCTCGGCGCCAATGGCGCGGGCAAGACGACTACGCTGATGGTCTCGTTGGGTTTTACCGACCCGACGCGAGGCACCGTCAAGATCTGCGGCATCGACGTAAGCCGCGACCCCTTGGAGGCCAAAAAGCACGTGGCCTATGTCTCGGAAAATGTCATGCTCTACGGCAATTTCACCGCCCGGCAGAATCTGGATTTTTTCACCAAGCTCGGCGGGGTCAAGGACGCTACAGACCAAGACTACGAACAGGTGCTCAAGCGCGTGGGGCTACAGAAGGACGCGTTTAACCGACGGGTGAAGGGTTTTTCCAAGGGCATGCGGCAGAAGCTGGGCATCGCCATCGCGATCATGAAGGACGCCGAGGTAATCCTGCTTGACGAGCCGACGTCCGGTCTGGACCCCAAGTCGGGGGCGGAGTTTTTGCAGCTTTTAAATGAGCTGCGCGCGGAAAACAAGGCGATCTGGATGACGACGCACGATATTTTTCGCGCCAAGGAGATCGCCGACCGGGTGGGCATTATGGTGGCTGGCACGCTGGTGCAGTTGTTGACCCGCGAGGAGTTGCAACAGCAGGACTTGGAAGCGCTCTATGTCCAGTATGTCTCGCAAGCCACAGAAGAAGCCGCGTAAACGACCTCGTCCGCCCGACTTATTAGCCAACCACTGCGGCCATTCGCCTTCTAAATAAGGGACAGGACCTATGCTCTTTGCGCTGATCCGCAAGGAAATCATCAACAATGTGCTCAGTTTTCGCTTTATGGTCACGTTGGTGTTGTTCTTCGGTCTGATTCTGATCAGCATCATGTTCCTGACCAGCGATCACCAAACTCGCCTGCGCACGCACGAGGCCAGTAAATCAGCCCATCGCGACCAGATCCTCTCCTTTAAGGGAGCCGAAGACCAGGACGAGCAGTTCCACGAGATCCTCTTCGGCGGCGGTGGTGTATACGGAGACCGCGCCCCGCAACCTTTGGGCATTTTCGTCCAGGGCCTCGACAAGAATCTGCCGAGCCAGGTCAATACCTCGCTCACCAATTCGCGCAAGATCGACGAAAACTTCTATCGCAACCCGTTATTCTCGCTCTTTGCTACACCGGACTACGGCTACATCGTCAATATCGTCGTCTCGCTGCTCTCACTGCTCTTCGTCTTTGACACCATCTGCGGTGAAAAAGAAAGGGGCACACTCAAACTACTGCTAGCCAATTCCGTTCCGCGCGACCTCGTACTACTGTCCAAGTGGATCGGCGGCTACCTTTCCCTCGCCATCCCCTTCCTCGTCGCGCTCTTGGCCGGTATCACCTACGTCTATATCACCGGTGCCATCGAACTCGAAGACGAGACGCTCGACCGGTTATTGTGGATTGTGCTCGTCTCCATGCTCTACGTGTCGCTATTTTCCGCGCTCGGTATGATGATCTCGACGCTGACCCACAATGCCTCCACCGCCTTGCTGGTCTCGCTCTTCGTTTGGATCTCGTGGATTCTCGTCATCCCCAACCTCGCCCCGGTGATCGCCAAAATCACCTCACCGGTACCGACCACGCAAAAGATCCAAGCCGAAAAAGGCGCCGTCGACCGCGAAACCGAAATTCGCCTGCAGCGGGTCAGCCGCCAAATGCTGTCCTATGGCAAGAAGGCCGAGGATATGCGCGAGAAGATCGAACAGGAAGGCAGCAACCGCAAAAAGAAACTCGACCAGTTCTACCAGGACAAACTGAACGCCCAGATCGAGCTGAGTAAGAATCTCTCGCGCATCTCGCCTTCCGCCAGTTTCACCTACGCCACCACCGACCTGGCCCATACCGGTATCGGGCTCTTCACCAGTTTTAAACGCGGCTACAACCGCTTCGAGGACGAGTTCGGCACCTGGGCTAACGAGTGGGACGACACCTATCACGACAACGACGAGAAATACCCCGACGAAAACTGGCTCCAGCCAGACACACTACCAACGTTTAAGATGCACCATCAGCGCCTCGACGACGCGATCGAAGCGGCGCTGATGGACATTCTGCTGTTGCTGGTTTTCAACGTGCTATTCTTTATGCTCTCGTATCTATTTTTCCTGCGCTACGACGTGACCTAAACGGAGACTGCCGATGTTTTTCCTGCTCGTCCGCAAGGAACTCTTAGAACAACTGCTCAGCTTGCGTTTCGCCATGGCCAGTATCATCTGTCTCGTCGTCGTGCTTTCCAGCACCTGGGTCCTGACCAAGGACTACAAAGAGGCCCAGGCCGATTATCGCACCAATATCGTCCTGCACAAAAACCAGATCGAGGAGAGCAACGACCTAGTCGACAATGGCATTAAAATCGACAAACCGCTCAACCCGATGCAGATCTTCTTCAAAGGGCTCAACCCAGAATTGACCGCCACCGCCACCGTCAACTCGCAGTCCGAACCACATTTTGAGGCCGACTACGAGGGCAACCCCGTAATCTTCCTCTTCCCGCCGATCGACCTGCTATTTTTTATTGGCGTAGTCATGAGCCTGTTGGCCATCGCTTTCAGTTATGACGCTATATCCGGCGAAAAAGAACTCGGCACGCTCAAGCTGCTCATGTCCTATAGCGTACCGCGCGACCTGGTGCTGTTGGCCAAATGGATCGGCGGCTATATCGCGCTGATCGCCCCGTTCCTGGTCTCCGTACTCTGCGGTCTCGTCGTCGTCGTGCTCTTCCCCAGTGTCGAGTTGCAGCCCCAACACTGGGGCGCCCTTGGCCTGATCATGCTCTGCGCCCTGCTCTACCTGGCCGCGATCTATTCGTTGGGCATCTTCGTTTCCGCGCGCACGCAACTGGCCTCGACCTCGATCACCGTCCTGCTAATGGTCTGGGTCCTCGTCGTACTCGTCGTGCCCAACACCGCACCCTATATCGCGTCCCAAATCCACCCCGTGCGCGACTTCGTCCTTATCGATAAAGAGAAGTACCAAATCGAGCACGAAGAGGAAGAGCGCTTCCAAAAACAGTGGAACGAATGGGAAGAAAAAAATCAAGCGGCACCCGACAACATCAGATGGTCTACCTGGCCGGCGATGCGCCGGGACCAGCGATTGCGACTAATCGACCATCAGGACAAAATCAACGACCAGTTTCTCAAACAACTCGACGGTCAGATTCGCCTAGGCCAGTATCTGTCGCGAATATCGCCGCTTTCTTCCTTCGCCTACGCCGCCTCCGACTTGGCCGGCACCGGCATTGCCGACCGCAACCGCTTCCTGAAACTATTGCCCGAATACCGCCGCGAGATCACCACCTTCGGCTTCCAAACCCGTATTGACGCCAGTCTCAACGATGAGGACAATCGCACCATCGAAGGCTATCCCAAATTCATTTTTGAAGAATCGGCCCTCGGCGACCGAATCGCCTGGATCGACATCCTCTTTTTGGGCATGTGGAATATTATCTTCTTTATGGGCGCGTATCTGTCCTTCCTGCGCTACGATGTAAAATAACCGGGCCCTCCCCTCGCCTTCTTACTGCCATTGCTCTTAGGCGCTTGCTGCGATCCGGTGCGCGTCACCGACCGCTCCGAATTCTCGTAATGGGCACCTATCTACGGGGATAGCCAGCGCCCCGACCGCTTGGGGCATCTTATTTTTGCCGATTAAGCAAGTTGACAGCCGCTTTACCACACAGTAGTTTGCACGCCATCCCGCATCTACGAAGATGCGGCAACGCCTACAGCAGATGCATTCATGCCGAGCCTCATTACCCCGTCCATCGAATATAGAGAAAGCGTTCTCGCCGGTGTTGCCGAATTCCTCACCGAAGGCCGCCTCGACTCGACGTATACCTTGTGTCTCGGTTATACCATCGGCACTCTGAACGATAAATTCCCGCAATTCGTCCTAGACCTGCAAGCCCTCGCCGATGTCGAGCAATCCGGAGCCCAATACGCCGACCGCGTGTTCTGGCTCGTCGACGACGGCGAATATATCGGCCAATCCTCGATAAGACCCGATCTTTGCACACCGTATCTGTTAACCTATGGCGGCCATATTGGCTATAGCATCCGCCCTTCCCAGCGCCGCCAGGGCTACGGCAAGACCATCCTTGCGCTGACACTCGATGCCGCGCGCACCATGGAGCTCAAACGAGTCCTAGTCACCTGCGATTCAGACAATACCGGTTCGCGCAAGATCATCGAACACAATGGCGGCCGATTCGAGAGCGCCATGAGCATGACGGCCCGCACCTTCCGCGCCGAGGGGCGCAAGTCCTCACACCCCATCGACAAACTGCGCTACTGGATCGATCTTTGAGGAACGAGCGCAACGCTAGCTATTTCATCGGATCAGCCGTCTTATGTATACGACGAATTGACCGCTGGATTTCTATCTGAGATAAAAGGCCACTATGTTTTTTTTCGTTATCGCTCTACTGTCGTCCATCCCCTGTCTCGCGCAGGATCGTATCCCATTGCACAGCGCGCTTTACGCCACGCTTCAGCAACAGTTCGCCCAGCAAGACCCCATATACTCGCACGACATCTTAAAACAGATCAGTGCACAAAGCGGCATCGACCCGGCCGAACTGCGTCCTAGTCTCATCGCCCTGCTCGATTCGCTCGAAGCCCAACGCGAAAACGAAAGCGACGCCTGGGCCGCTCTGCTCTTGCAGGGCAGTCCGGATATCACCCCCGAACGCACAAGGAAATTAATCGGCTATTTGGTCAAAGAGGGCCGCAAGGTGCTCATCAACAAAAACAATATCCTGCTTGAAAAGGGCGTAAAGAAGGCCGCGCGCAAAGCCAAAGTCCCCTTCTTTCAGAGCCGCTCCTATATCCTCAAAAGCCTCGAATGGGCGCAAGTCGTAAACGGCGAGCAAAAAGAACAAGAAATAAAACCCATCGGCTTCCTCGTCGGCGGGCACACCAATCGCTTCGAAGTCTCCCTCGACCCGCTCTTTTTATTTTTCGAAACTGAGGACGAGGCCTTCGTCCGCGAACAAGTGCGTGAGGTCCAGCGCTTTATCATTCCGGCGATGGTCCGCAGGCTGCCCGAATCCGAAGCCATCCTCTGGGCGGTGCGCGAACGCGAGTCCAATGCCCTCGTCATACCCGATTACCACCTGCGGGTAGGCGTCGACAACTTCAGCTTTTCCGGCTCCAATCTAGACCTCAAGCCTTGTATCGAGACGACGCTTGAACTGTCGCATTGGGAATCTAAGGTTCGCCTGATGCAGGAGAGCTTCTCCTTCTGCAGCAAAAAGAACGGTTCGGCCAACACCCACCAACTGGCCCCCTTCTGGAACGAAGCCGCCGACGCGATCCGCGAGCACTCGCTGAAACGACTGGGGCGATAGAACAAAAAAAAGCAGCCAACCCACCAGAATACCGATTATTAGTTTGTCGAAGTTCCATATCTATGTATGGAGAAACTTCCATCGAGGTATTCTTCTGTGCGTTCAGGCTGCTTTTGTTACTTATACTAACGCAAACCCCGTGCCACGAGCGCTTTCCCTCTAACACACCCGCAAGCTATGCGATCCACCGGCATTATTTTCCGTTTCAACAAAACTTAGTGCTAAAAATTCCACATTAGCACATGGGAAATACAGCCTTGGCGGTTTAGCCTGCATTCCCTATATTCGCCGCCATGTCCGCAGCGAACGAAAATCTGCCATTGCGCCTCATCCGCCTGAATGCGATTACGAACCCAGCGCAACCCGCCGAGGCCTATTGGTTGCGCCACTACGGCCTCGAGGCCGTGCAAATCGAGGCCAACGCCCCGAGCGATATCCTAGTGCACGCCGCCGACTGCGATATACTCTTCGTCGTCGCCACCGCCCTGCCGAGTGAGGTCATCGCCCAACTCAAGCGCTGCCGCCTGATCTCGCGCCTCGGCAATGGCACCGACAAAATCGACGTCGATGCCGCGACTAAACGCGGTATTATCGTCAGCAACTCACCTTACTTCTGCGTCGCGGAGATGGCCGACCATATCATGGCTATGCTGCTCGCGCTGACGCGCAGGCTGCCCGCCATGGACCTCCATATGCGCACAGGCGCCTACAGCCAAGCGCACAACGAGGGCGTGCTGCTACAACGCCTGGCCGGCAAAACGCTCGGCATTATCGGCTTCGGCGCCACCGGTCCCGCCGTCGCCCGCCGCGCAGCCCCCTTCGGTTTTAAAATCCTGGCCACCCGCAAAAACATGGCCGCGCCCGTCGACCCCGACCTCGAAGTAGAGATGGTCGATCTCGACACGCTACTCGCACAATCCGACTTCGTCTCCCTGCAACTGCCGCTGACCCCTGAAACACGCCACCTGATCGACGAGGCCGCGCTGGCCAAAATGAAGCCTGGCGCATATCTGATCAATACCTCGCGCGGCGCGCTCGTCGACGAATACGCCCTTGCACACGCCCTCGCGACAGATCACCTCGCCGGCGCTGGCATCGATACTTTCGAAGACATCAACATCTTCGCGCCAGACCCCGAGCCACCGCAAGGCCCGCTGCTCAACGTCAAAAATGCCATTCTAACCCCGCATGTAGCAGGCCTTTCCGTGCAAGCTTCTGAAGACGCCGCCCGTACCGGAATCAAAAACGCAGTCGCCGTGATAAACGACATGCTGCCGCCGCCCGAAAACATCGTTAATAAAAATGTCATACCTCACTCGACTATGGCTCCATACGACGCCGAGCAATTCGCCAAGTTTTAAAGGGAGCAAATTCCACATGGTAACTTCCGCACTACCCGACCACGACGCATCCCTGGCCCTCTACCGCCAAATGCTCACCATTCGCCGCTGCGAAGAACAACTCGCCAAATCCTACCAGGCCGGACTCATCCCCGGCGCCTGCCACACCTATGTCGGCGAAGAGGCTATCGCCACCGGCGTCTGCGCGCATCTAAGCCATGACGACGCCGTCTTCAGCACCCACCGCGGGCACGGGCACGCCCTCGCCAAAGGCGTGCCCCCCAACCAACTTATCGCCGAACTCTTCGGCAAAGCCACCGGATGCTCGCAAGGCCGCGGCGGTTCAATGCACCTTTTTTCTCCCGAAGTCGGTATGATGGGCACTAGCGGCATCGTCGCGCCCTGCATCCTGCAAGCTGCCGGCGCCGGGTATTCCTTCAAACTGCTCCGCTGCGAACAAGTCGGCGTCGCCTTCTTCGGCGACGGCGCCGTCGCCAATGGTGCCTTCCACGAGGGCATTAATTTGGCGACCAACTGGCAGTTGCCAGTGCTCTTCGTCTGCGAAAACAACCAGTTCGCCACCGAGGTAGCCTTCGCCGACACCACCCGCAACCCCGAGGTCGCTAATCGCGCCGCCGCCTACGGCCTGCCCGGTATCGCCATTGACGGCAATGACGTCGACCTCGTCTACCAGACAGCCGGCGAGGCCTTGCAACGCGCCCGCAGCGGCGGCGGACCGACCCTTATCGAATGCAAAACCTACCGCACCCGCCCACACGCCGAGGGTATGCGCGACGGCGGCTACCGCGCACTCGAAGAAATCGAGGCCTGGAAAAAACGCGACCCCATCACGACCTACGCCGATCGTCTGACAAGCGGCAAGCGGGCCGAACAAAGTGAAATCGACGCCATCGACAACGAAGTGACCATGCTGGTCGCCGAGGCACTGAAATTCGCCCACGACAGCCCGTGGCCAGACCCCGCCACTGTCACCGAACACACTTACAACGAAAGCAGTGCCGCCCATGCCTGAACTCACCTATACCGAAGCGGCTCGCGAGGCCCTAAGCGAAGAAATGGCGCGCGACGAGACGATCTTCGTCTTTGGTCAGGGCATCGGCGAGCGCGGCGGCAACTTCAACACCACCACTGGTCTCTATGATTTATACGGCCCCGAACGACTGCGCGACGTACCGATCTGCGAACGTGGTTTTGTCGGCCTCTGCGCCGGGGCCGCGATGACCGGCACGCGCCCGGTAATCGATTTCATGTTCCTCGATTTTATCCTCGACTCGTTCGGCGAGTTGGTCAACCAGATCGCCAAAATGCAGTATATGAGCAGCGGCCGGCTAAAAATGCCCATCGTCTTGCGCGGCTGCATCGGCGTCGGCGGCGCGGCGGCGACCCACCACTCGGGCAGTTATTATCCGATCTTCACCCATTTACCCGGCTTTCGGGTCGTGCTGCCCACCACCCCCTATGACGCCAAGGGCCTGTTCAAGACCGCACTGCAAAGTGACGACCCAGTGCTCTTCTTGGAACACAAGTCCCTGCTCAACACCCGCGGCGAAGTCCCCGAGGATGACTACGCCATCCCCTTCGGCCAAGCCGCCGTCCGCCGTCAGGGTGAACACCTCACCGTCGTGGCATTGACCACGATGGTATCGATCGCACTCGATGTCGCCGAAACCCTGGCGCTCGAAGGAATTTCGCTCGAAGTCATCGACCCGCGCACCACCGCGCCGCTCGACATTGAAACGATACTCGAATCGGTCCATCGCACCGGCCGCCTGTTGATAATCGACGAAACCTTCGCCCCCTGCGGCATCGGCGCCGAAATAGCCGCCCAGGTGGTGGATCGCGGATTCGACGATCTCGACGCGCCCGTGCGTCGCCTCAACGGCCTGCATGTACCAACGCCCTATAGCGCACCTCTGGAAGCCGCCGTCGCGCCCAAAAAAGAAGATGTCGAACGGGCCATCCGCGACCTGATCGCCGAATAGGAGCAATAACATGGCCGAAGAAATTGCGATGCCCCGCTTGGGGTGGACGATGGAGGAAGGCACACTCGTCGAGTGGCTAAAAACCGAAGGCGAACAGGTCGAGACGGGTGAAATACTCTTTACCGTGGAAAGCGACAAGGCACTCAACGAGATCGAGACCTTCTCCAGCGGGATTCTATGCATTCCCCCCGGCGCGCCGCAACCCGGCGACACCGTGCCGGTTGGCACATTGTTGGGCTATCTGTTGCAAACCGGCGAGGAAATGCCGACAGAGCGGGCATCGCCACCCGCCCCACCATCGGCATCTGGCGATCCGGCGAGCCCGATCCCCGTTCCGGCGACGCTCCATAATCAGCCGACACCGGCGGCAAAGGGCAATTCAGCCATTAGCCCGCGCGCCCGCCGCATCGCCAACGAACTCAATATCTCTTGGCATCATATCAAGGGCAGCGGGCAAACCGGGCGCATCATCGAACGCGATATCCGCGCCGTCACGGCGCAACCGCCCGGTTCGACCGGACATATCCGCGAATTGATCGCCAATCGTCTCTGGCAGAGCCAAAACGAAACCGCCGCCGTCACCCTGACCACCGAAGCCGACGCGACCGGCCTGGTCGATTTGCGTGCAGGATTCAAAGCCAGCCAAGGCACCGACGCACCCACCTATAACCATATGATCGCCAAGCTCACCGCCCTCGCCCTCGGCGAACATCCGGCACTAAACGCCTCTTGGCAAAACGGCGCACCACACCAATACGAGTCGGTCCATCTCGGCCTCGCCGTCGATACCGAAGGCGGTTTATTGGTCCCGGTTATCCGCGATGCGGACAGTAAGAGCTTAGCGCAAATCGCCACCGAAGCGCGCGCCCTCGCCCTTAAGGCCCGGCGCCATACGCTCGGCCCCGACGCCCTGCAAGGCGGCACTTTTACCATCAGTAATCTCGGCATGTACGGCATCGACGCCTTCACCCCGATTATCAACCTGCCGCAAGCCGCGATCCTCGGCCTCGGCCGCATCGTCGAAAAACCGGCCGTATTTCAGGGCCAGGTCGTGCCGCGCGCGCTTATGGCCTTGAGCCTAACCTTTGACCACCGCATACTCGACGGCGGTCCGGCCGCCCGCTTCCTCGACCGCGTGCGGACTTTTATCGAGCAACCCGACCTGTGGTGGAAAAAATAAAAGCGGCTCACTCGATCATCGTCTCTACCGCCATACTCACCCCGTCGATCCGCACCCTGACCGCCCCCGTGCGATCGGTCCGCAACACCCGCGCGCCGTGTTCCATATAGCGCGCGACCACCTCGGGCGCCGGGTGCTTGAACTTATTCTCAAACCCCAGCGACATAATGGCCAGCGTCGGGCTCACCGCCTCGACGAAATACGACTGGGAAGAGGTGCGCGAGCCATGGTGCGCAACTTTTAGCAGTTGCGCCGCAAGCCTTGGCCCCCAAGCCAGAATCGCCCCGTCGGTCTCCTCCTCCAAATCCCCGGTAAACAGCACATTCACCTCACCATAATCCAGACGAAATGCCACCGAGCCATTATTGAGGCCGCCCGGCGACTCGCCGGACGTATCGACAAATTCCTCGTTGGGGTGCAAGATCAATCCACCGACCCCACCCAAACCTACAAGACTATCACCTGCAGCGACCCGGTGATATCGCACACCCCGCTCGGCGACCAACTCCCTGATCCGCCGCGCCGTCCAGGAGTCATAGCGTTGCCCGCCGTCAACGAAATGCCCCACCTCGACCTGTTGTAAAAGCGCCACTAAACCGCCGATATGGTCGTTATGTGGATGCGAAGCGACCACCACATCGACCCGCCCGATGCCCATATGCCGCAAAAAAGGCACCAGCACCCGCGCGCCATAGTCAAAGCGCTCGCTGCGTTCGCCACCGTCAACGACCATTGTCTTACCGTTTGGAAAGCGCAAAAAAGCGGCGTCACCCTGACCAACATCGAGAAAGTAGATATCCAGGTCTCGGGGACGCAGCGCATAAGTCCATACCGAGACATTTAATCCGAGCAATACGACAAACACGGCCGCCTTCTGCGCCTGTTGACTATCGGGCAATCGCGGCCCAAGCAAGCAGAGTATCGCACAACAGACGAGAAAGACGCCCCCCGGTCGCGGCACTTCCACCGCGGCGAAGGGCAGTGCGGCCAACAACTCGACCAATTCCAACAGCGTCACAATCACCAGATAATTGGCCGCGTTAAACAACATCGCCACCCAGGGAAGGATCCACCCCGTCAACGCCGCCAAAACCCCGAGGCCCAACACCACCGCCAATAGTGGCGCCACCACCAGATTGGCCGCCAACGACACCGGCGCCAATTGCCCAAAAGCGTAGGCAATTAGTGGTCCGGTACCCAATTGCGCGGCCAACGAGGCACACAAAGGACTGACGATCCAATGACGGACCGCGTTGCCTTCGCGCCGCCAAGCTTCGGGAAAGAGCAACGTAAGCGGCTTGTGCAACGCGACGATCGCCCAGGTCGCGCCAAAAGACAACTGGAAGCTCAGGCTCCATGGACTTTCAGGCCAGATTACCAAAATAAGCAACGCCGCCAAACCCAGGGTATTGTAGACATCGCCCTGCCGGCCCAATATGCGCCCCAACAAAACCACCGTCCCCATCACCGCCGCGCGCACCACCGGCACCTGCGTATCGGTCAACAGGGCGTAGAGCACGAGCACCAAAATCGTCGCCGCCGAACTGCCTCGATCGGAAAGCCGCAAAAAGCGGAAGCCAAAAAAGAAAAACCCGGCTACCAAGCCCACGTGCAAACCGCTAACCACCAACGCGTGCGCCAACCCCGTGCCGCGAAAGGCCTCACGCACTTCTTCTGGAATCCGCCGCTTCTCCCCCAATAGCAAACCGAGCAAGAGTCCGGCCGGCGCGCCGGCGAGATTGCGCTCGATGGCCTCGCGCACCGCGCCTCTGACCGGCAGTACCAACTGCTCATCGAGCCAATATCCCGGCAAGCGCTCTATCGCCACCACCTGCTCCGCCTTGCCGATATAGAGCGTGCTGTAGATATCTTGCTGCGCCAGGAAAGCCCGGTAGTCGAACGCCCCCGGATTGCGCGCCGGATGCGGTCGCCGCAACCGCCCCTTGAGCGACACCCGGTCGCCGTAGCCGGCACGAAATCCCGGCACCTTCACCGTCACCAGCGCCTGCCCGGCCAAGTGATAGATCGCGCTGTCGGTCTCCATCTTTTCCAACGCCACAACAAACCGCACCCGATCATCGCCGCGCTCTGGTTCCTCGACGATCCGCCCGCTGACCACACCGCGCTGCCCAAAGACCCCGATCCCGAGCATGTGCGGCAAAGGGGACAGTGCTGTATCGACCTGGTAACGCAATACCCCCAGCAATACCACCACGACCCCCAATGCCCAACCCGCGCAACGCGCATCCCTATACAGCATCAGCCCCGCGCACAACCACGCCATCGCACAGCCCACCGCCACCGGCTCCAGCGCAATATCCACCGTCCGCCCCAGTGCGATGCCCAGTCCAAAACCGAGCGCCGTCCACAGCGCCGGTCGCCGACGCATCGATGCCTTTGCCGTCATACAGGCACAATGCGCAAAAAGCGTTCCACCTCGACATAGTCCGTCAAGGCGCATATATTCAAAAGCTTGGAGAGAAAACGTCTATGTTCTTACGCCTATTACTATTATTCACCATAGTTCCGGTCTGCGAATTGGCCCTGCTAATCGAGGTCGGTCAACGACTCGGCGTAGTGCCCACCATCGCCCTAGTCTTGGGCACTGGCGCGCTCGGAGCCGCGCTCGCCCGACGCGAGGGTACGCAAGCACTGCACCGCCTGCGCACAAATATGAGCCAGGGAAAGTTCCCCGGCGAGGAGATTTTCGACGGCGTACTGATCCTCGCCGGCGGCCTGTTGCTATTGACCCCCGGGCTCTTGACCGACCTATTGGGTTTCTCCGTCCTAGTCCCCTTCGGCCGACGGCTGATCAAAGGCTATCTCAAAGCGGCCATTGCGCAACGACTTCGCCCGGGTTCCGTCGATACGCATTATACCGTGCACTAACTCGGCGCAATGAGCCGTAGGTCTTCCGCCTTCGCCGTTTATGATCGAGATTATTGTAGTTCGCAAACTTAATCAAGGAACCCATACCGCATGACGCAATCCGAACTTCGCGGCAAATCCCGCCGTTATCTACGCGGCCTCGGCAACCAACTCCGCCCCACCGTCTACTTGGGCAAAGAGGGCATCTCTCCCGCCCTACTGCAATCGCTCGACGAGGCCCACGCCCACAACGAGCTGGTCAAAGTGCGCGTCGAACGCAGTTGTCCCCTCGATCGCAAGGAAGCCGGCGACCGGCTCGCCGCCGCCGCCGAATCACACCTGATCCAAATCCTCGGCAATACCGTACTACTCTACCGCCCGGATCCCGACAAGCCGCAGATCGTACTGCCCGATTAGAAGGCATTCGGCACTCGAACTAATCTTCTTTCCACGCCCGTGCAAAAATCCCCAACGAACCCGGCGCATAGCCGGCGTAGTGGTTATTGAAAAACGCATAGACCTCACGCTCGGGTTCCGGCTCCATCATCTCGCGCACCTGTTGCGCCCAGCGCCCGGTCTCGACGCCTCGGTCCCAGACGAGCTTGTCCCAGTGGCGCTGCTTCTCCCCCCGGCTAATTAATCCCTCGACATGCTCGTCCATTCTTTTGCGATCACCTAAAAAGCGCAAATAGAGAAAATCACCCGTTATCGGGTCCATCCGCTGCCGCACCTCTCCCAAGTCCGGCATCGTGTAATAGTTGTTCAATACCAACGCCACACCGTGGTCGCGCAACAAATCTACCAACGCTTGCCGCAACCATCGCCCGTTGCGCACCTCCACCGCAAAGCGAAAATCCTCCGACGGCAGTTGCGGCAGAAATTTCGCCAAGCGATCGAGGAACTCACTGCCGTGCTCGTTCTCATGCGCGTCCTGCCCCCTAGCGACATAGGGGAACTGCAATAGCAACGGCCCCAACCGTTCGCCCAACGGTTCCATCGCATAGAGAAACTCCTCCATCTCCGCGATACAATCGACTAAGCCCTTCTCATGGCTTATCACCCTCGGCACCTTCGCCGTAAAACGAAACTCCTCCGGCGTCCGCCTCAACCACCCCTCGACCGCCTTCGGCGTCGGTATGCGGTACCAGGTGGAGTCGATCTCGACCCCCTTAAAGACTTTCGCGTAGTGCTCGATATAATCGGCCGCCGCACAGCCTTGCGGATACACCAAACCCTCCCAATCCTCATTCGACCAACTCGTCGTGCCCAAAAATAATTTCGCAGGCAGCCCTTCCTGTACCTGTTGCAAACGCTCGACGTGTTTGGGTTTGGCCGGCGGCATTATCTCCGAGAAAAGATCCTGTTGTTCTTCCATAGAAAAAACTCCACAAAAAAAAGGCGCGAAATTAATCGCACCCATAATACAAACTTAAAAACCTTTTTCCAACTGCGAATCGATTCGACCTACAGCTTCTCCCGCAACATCTCCAACACCCGCTCTTTGCCCACCAACTTGACAAACGACCCAAACCGCGGCCCCCGCTCCTGCCCCAACACCACCTGGTAAAACATACTGAACAACGCTCTCGGCTCGACCCCCGCTTCCCGCGCAATATCGAAGGGTATCCCCTGTAATTCGTCTTCCGTCACCCCGTTGGCCGCGCCCAATCGCTCAGCCACCTTAGCCAACAACGCCCGCTCCTCATCTGAGGGCTCCCGCGCCTTTTTGTTCGGCAATACGAAATCGCGGTAATAGTTGTGCCCCTTCTCCACCAGCGACTGCATCACCTGCGGATAAGAGGAAGCTCGTTCGTCGTAGCGTTCGAGGTAGTCGACCAACAATTCGACCGAATCCGAACCCAGCGCGGCGATCAAATTATTGACGGTCGAAAAGTTTACCTGCGCCCCATATTCCGGCACGGCACTACCTCGATCGCCGGTATGCCATATATCCTGTTCCGGGCGTTTGCCCTCTTCTATATCGGGATAGCGCCGCAATGCGTCGAGGTAGTCGTCGACACACTTGGGCACGACATCCCAGAACAGCCGCCGGGCTCGTTTCGGGTTTTGGTAGATATAATAAAGCAGCGATTCGATCGGCGCGTACTGCACCCAAGCGTCGACGGTCAGCCCCTTGCCCACGCTCTTGGATATTTTTTTGCCTTCTTCATCCAAAAACAGCTCATAAGTCAACCCGACGGGCGGTTGCTTGCCCATCAAACGCACGATTCGACCGGAAAGTTTGGCCGAATCAATCAGATCCTTGCCATACATTTCGTAGTCCACCTCGTAGGTAAACCACCGCAAAGCCCAATCGACCTTCCAACCAAGCTTCACCCGTCCGCCCAACACCGACAACTCTCCGTCGGCCCCGCAACCGCGCGCGCTGCCGACTTCGCCATCGCAAATAAAATCAAGGCTTTGCCGTTCCGGGTGATAACCCGTCACCCGCGTACTGTAGACCGATCCGCACTCGGGGCAGACGGGGAAAAACGGCGACCAGGCCGCCCGCTTGTCCTCGCCCAAGGTCGGCACAATCAACTGGCGGACTTCTTCGACCTTGTCGAGCAGTATTTGCAACCCTTTGTCGAAGTCACCACGCTTGTAGGCTTCCGACGAACTCTGGAATTCGTAGTCGAAATGATAGGTGTCGAGGAATTGCCTGAGTTTGTGGTTCATATAACCGCTGAAACTATCCTGCTCACCGAAAGGATCGGGAATGACGTGCAGCGGTTTGCCGAGGTGGGTTTCGAGCATTTCGGGCTGTGGCAGATTGAGCGGCACCTTGCGCAAGCCGTCCATATCATCGCTGAATGCCAATAGCCGAGTAGGGATGCCTGTCTGGTGCTCAAAAGCCCGCCGCACCCAGGTAGTGCGCGCGACTTCGGCAAAGGTCCCGATATGCGGCAATCCACTCGGACCGAATCCGGTCTCGAAAAGCACCGGACGCTCGCCGTCGGGACGGCGCTGTTTGACGATCTGCGCCGCTTCCTGGAAAGGCCAGGAACGGTATCCCTCTTTTTCTGTTTTGCCCATGACGCTCAGCCTTCAGTCCTGTAAACTATGTGCTCAGGCCGCGCGGCCAGGATTTGTTCCTTTCCCCAATTGGTGACCTTGGCGAATTCTTCCGATGCCACGAACGCCCTGAAACTTTTCTCGTCCGACCATCGCGAATGGATCGCATAAGACCGCACCTGGTGTACATCCCTCAGCAATCTGGAGGATTCGTGGCCATCTGCGCCTTCTAATTTCGTCAAGACATGCGCAAAGGCCTTTTCAAAGATCTCCTCTTTGCCTTCTAAAACTTCGTAATTCATCCCGATCGTGACCATACTATCCTCACATTCCGGCCATTGCGAGACCGGGGCGGTAATGTGTAAAGGGAAATTCGGATTGAGCGCAACCCGTCATAAGATCGCGCGCGAACAAACCTCAACGCGACTTAGGGCACTTGGCACAGCGGGCTAATAATCCGGTAGCAGGACATGGAGCGGACGCCTCAAACGACAGAGACCGGCCCCGTGCTTCGAGACGTGCAAGTGGGAACTCGTGGACCGCCGGAGTCTTAGCGGTTGCGGAAGGTTATGCGTCCACGGCTCAAGTCGTAGGGCGAGAGCGCGACAGTGACCTGGTCGCCCGGCAGCACGCGGATATAGTACTTACGCATCTTCCCGGAGATATGGGCCAGGATCTCATGGCTGTTCTCCATCTCGCACTTGAAATAGCCGTTGGGCAGGGCTTCTTTGACCACTGCCTGGACTTCTATCGCTTCTTCTTTGGCCATTATACTCGCTTAATAAAATAAAAAAAAGAGCGGCCACTGAAACAGCTACCCAGCAACCACTCGCTCTGACACGCGATCGAAAAGGGGCGATGTTCAGCGACTCATATCCGCTCTCAAAATAAAATTCGCCACAAAACGCCTTATGGCACCATAGTTTACGGATTTGTCGGAATAAAGTCAAACTTTGTGCCCGACTGGTAGCCGCCTATTCGACGAGGTATTCGACTTTATACGAGGAGTGCTTGACCGCCTCCATCGTTGGTAAATGCGGCGCCAATTGCTGGACTTTGAGAAAGTATTCGATCGCCTCCTCCGCCCGGTCCATCTTCTCGCAGATCGTGCCTAGATTGTGCAGGGCCGGAATATGGTCCTGTTCCAACCTAATAACCTGCTTAAAGGCCTCCTCCGCCCCGGCCCAATCGCCGCTGTCCATATGGGCCAGGCCTTTGGCGAAGTACATATCCTCACTTTCTTGTTCATATTCGACAGCTTTGACCAACACCTCAAGCGCCAAATCGGGTTGCTCGGCCTGCAGGCGCAAGAGCCCGAGGCTGTAATAGGCCCTAGCCAACGCGCGACGCCCACCGGGATACTTGAAATCGGTCCGTAACAAGATCTCCAAATGTTCGATGGATTTCTTGAAATCGCCGACCTTGTGGTAGGCCACCGCCATATTAAACCGGGCGCCAACGTGATCCGGCTGAACCGAGACCACTTTCTCTAAATGTTCAAGACCCTCGGCTTGGCGCCCAGAACGGCAGAGCAGGGCCCCGTACCCCGCCATCGCCTCAACCATCAGCGAATCTAGCCGCAATGCTTCTTCAAAGTGGTGTTTGGCCTCGCTCTTATAGCCTTGGCCTTGTAGGATAACGGCTAGGTTGCAGTGCGCTTCGGCGTAGTTGGGATCTAGAACGAGCGCTTCTTTTAGCTGGTCTTTGGCTTCGTACTCTTGTCCATCTTCAAAGTAGGCGTTGGCCAGCAGCACCCGCAGATGCCTATCGTAGGGGTCGATGATAAGCTTGGCGTTGAGATAGCGAATCTTCTCTTTGGCCCAAACGCTATACCGTCGTTTGCCCTCGCGTTGCGCATCAGCCCCTACCACGACGAACGACAGCAACAATAGCGCGATCCATATTTTCATGGTTCGAATTTCTGGATCCTATCATTAAAAGTATCGGCTATATACACAAAACCCTCCGCGTCACGGGCAATCCCCCCAGCCATCACATGACGTTCGGCCTTCTCGCCATTAGCCATATTCACCACCACTTCAATATCGCCCGAAAAGCGAAACTGCCCTTCCGCATCGCCCTCCTCGCCCCAGCGCGTCAGATAATCATCCCCCCTGAACACTTCGATGCGGTCCTGGCCGGCGTTGACCACGAAGGCTCGCGCCGAAACCTCATCGACAGCGAAGTCCGTCGGGCGCCGTAACAACCCACTGCCGCGGTCCTGATGCGATTTGGGATCGCGGCCGATAACCTGGACGGTCGAACCGCGCTCCGCGTCGTCGTAGACCACCAATCGGGGGGCCTGCCAATCCCCTTCGCGCAAACTCAACGGCTCGATCAGTGCGGCGAAACGCCCCTGCCAAAATCGTAGACTCGAGACCAACAAGGCCGGGATCGCGTACTGCACCTGGCGTTCACCCGAGCGATCGAACTGCTGCAATTGGCTGATGCTCTCGATGTATATTTCCTCGCCGTCGATAACGATATGACGGGCAAAAAGACCGGCTAACGGCCGAGTCCACAACAAACCGCCGTCGGGTGCAAATTTGCTCCAAAAAGCCTCCGGTTGCCGCCCTTCGCGCTGTAAATTATAGACCACATAGAGATTGTCCTCTTGATCTAGGGCCAACGAAGGTCCATCCAACGCGCTCGTTTCCATACAGGCCAGGGCCTCGCGGGTATATACCAGCCCCCCCAAAGAATTGCCGGTCCGATCAAAACGTTCGACAAGCCCCTGACGGGCGCCGACGGCAAAAACCGTCCCCTCGCGGCTAACCGCCAATCGCGTCGGCGCGAAACCGGTCGGCAACCCCCACGCATTGACCTGGTGGTGAAAACCGCCCTCCACCGAAGTGCTCGCCAACTGGTGTACCTTTTCTTTTTCGCCGAAGACGCTCAAAACCTGATAGCGGTAATTCTCATTGGCCAAGAGCCCGCGATCGCTGAAACTGGTATCGGACACCGATTGCACCTGTGCGACCGTCGCAAAATCCCCACCCGAGCTGCGTTGGATCTCGTAGTGCAGAAATCCTTCGACCGGCGCCTGGTCCCAAACAAGCAACGCCGCAGCCTCCTCACTCGAAAAGTTGACTTTTAGCGCCGGCGGCCCCGCGAGCCAAGGAGTGACCTTCTTGCCAGCGAAAGGACCGATACAGGCCGTAAACATGAAAACATAGACAAAGCAGCTTAATTTTTGCATAGTAAAAAAACGATACGCGAGACCACCTCCACTGTCAAGGAACAGAAAACGGTGGAAAGACCTATGGGCAACTCTTACATTAAACAAATATAAACCTGGAGATCTACGCCCATGCTCCATCTGTTCATATTCATTGTACTTATACTTACCGGCTGTGGTAGCCTGGATCGCAGCAATCCCTTCGATTCGGCACAGATTCCGGTCGGTAAAGACCCGCAATCCCAAACGGATACAGCGGTGGAAACCGCGGAGCTAAACCTCTATCTACCTCTGGGCAAAGCCCTAGCCACTATAATCTACCGCATCGAAGCCGTGATCACCGGCCCCAATATTCCGCCGATCTCCAAAACACTCGATATCTCGCCCCTCGGACCGGCCACCGGGACCATCGGCACTTTACAACCCGGTGACGGGTATAACCTGACCCTGAGCGGTTACGACCTCAACGACGAACTCATTTTCGAAGGTCAGCAAAAAAACATTACCATCAGCAAAGACGACACCACCCTCGTCGAATTCGAACTCACCCTGCTAAAACCCTTGCCCGACTTGGGCGGCGATACCGGTGAGACCACAGAGCCTGACGACGAAACGACGACCGACGACGGAACAACGACCGACGACGGAACAGCTAC
>Ga0209362_1000331_pt1 | contig 43003 bp, 42 predicted proteins | sample SaaInlV_165m_DNA_FD_184680 | JGI IMG/M metagenome (GOLD analysis project Ga0209362, IMG submission 184680) | Marine microbial communities from expanding oxygen minimum zones in the Saanich Inlet - Saanich Inlet SI037_S3LV_110m_DNA (SPAdes)... | ecosystem: Environmental > Aquatic > Marine >... | reverse complement strand
ATTTTATTAAAGAAGTTAAAACAGCATGTTTATGGAAAAAAAAATCATCAACTTTTGAACCAGACTTTTGCACTGTAAAACTAGATTCAGATCCGTGGATTGTTCAACCAACGGAACATTATGAAGAATTATCTATGGAAGAAATAATTAAGAGAAATAAATAGGGCTGGAATTAATCCAGCCCTAAAAATTATTTTTTAAGCAACAGCAAAACTTACAACACTAAGTATCGCAATAACCCATATTGCTGGTGAAGTGCTTGAAAATTTACCAGTAAATAGTCTGATTAAAGCATATGAAATAAATGCTAAAGCAATTCCATTACTAATACTATAAGTTAGTGGCATAGCAATCATAGCAAGTACTGCAGGCGCAGACTCTCCGATATCATCCCATTCAATATCAGTAATATTTCTTACAAACAAAACAGAAACATATAATAGTGCAGCACCATCGATTTCTTTTGGTAAACTAGTTGCTAGAGGTGAAAGAAATAAACAAGCTAAAAATAATACTCCAATAGTTAAAGAAGTCATTCCAGTTCTTCCACCAGCTTTTACACCAGCACCAGATTCAACATAACTTGTAACAGTAGTTGTACCCATTAGCGCACCAGCTACTGATCCAACGCTATCAGCCATCATTGCTTTTTCAATATCTTGAACTTTTCCTTTACTATCAACTTTCCCAGCAACGTTTGCTACTGAAGTTAAGGTTCCAGCAGTATCAAAGAAGTCTATAAACAATAATGTAAATATTACTGTAGACATTCCTGCGGTAAATGCAGCTGTGAGATCAAAATCAAAAAGATAAGTCATTGGAGGAATACTTCCAACAACTCCATTAAATTTTGCAAGACCAGATACCCAGGCAATGATACTAAAAACTATTATTCCAATGATGATATTTCCTTTAATATTAAGTTTTTCCATAACTATCATTGAAACAAAAGCTAGACATCCAAGTAAAATTAGAGGATTTTTAATATCACCTAAAGTCACTAGTGTGACTGGATGATCAGCAACAACGCCCATAATTTCTAAACCAATAATTGCTAAGAATAAGCCAATACCAGCTCCGATCCCAAGCTTTAAACTTTTTGGAATTGAGTTAATCAACCATGCTCTTATTGGTGTTAAAGATATAATTAAAAATAATATACCAGCCACTAATACCGCTCCTAGTGCAGCTTGAGGTGTATATCCCATTCCAGCAACAACACCAAATGCTACGAAAGCATTAATGCCCATACCAGGAGCCAGACCAATTGGCCATGTTTTTCCATAGAATGCCATTATAAAGCAAGCAAGTGCTGTAGCTACAATTGTGGCTGTGAATACTGCTCCGAAATCAAAGAAACCCTTTTCCGTTCCAGCAAATTCACCCGATAATATAAATGGATTTAAAAACATAATATAAGCCATTGTTAAAAATGTGGTTACACCAGCTATTACTTCTGTTTTAAAATCAGTCTTGTGTTTTTTATAGTTAAAATATTTTTCTAACATTGATCCTCCTAAGATTAATCTAAGTAGATATTCGATTCTTTAGTTAAATACTCTTAAAAACCTAATTTTATTCACATAATTCAACTAATAAGTTTATATTTGTGCCACATTTTGCATGTTAAATTGCAAAATGCATAAAACAAAATTTATTTTGTTAAGTTTATTTCTTTTAACTCTAATGTCTGGTTGTGAAACCATAAAGCAAAAGACAGATGCAATTGTTGAAAAAGAAAATAGTAAACTAAGTCAATATATTGGAAAAACTTCAGGTAGTTTACAAGTGGATTTAGGTAAACCAGATGAAGATTTTAGAAATGAAAAAGGAAATTTAGAATTAGTTTATAATTCAAAAAAATACCTGGTACCATGTGAGAGAAGATTTGAAATAGACTCTAATTCTATAGTCATTGGGTTTGTGTCAAATGGGTGTTTTTAATACTTGTGGGGATAAACCCCCCCACAAGTAAGGTTAATGCCTATTTAATTTCAATAAGTTTTTTCTTTTTATATTCAGGTACAACTCTTTCACAAGCTATTGTCAAAAGACCATCTTTAAGTTCTGCGTCATTTACTTTTACATCGTCTGCAATAGTGAATGATCTTGCAAACTGTCTTTGAGAAATTCCCTTATGAATTATTTCACCGTTCTCGATTTGTCTCGCAGACTGCTTTTCGTTTTCTGAAATATTAACTTGTTTAGTTCTTACCGTTAATAGATTGTCCTCAAACTCAACTTCAACATCATTCTTATTAAAGCCAGCTAAAGCAACTTCAATTGCGTAGTTGTCTTTTCCAGTTTTTCTAATGTTGTAAGGTGGGTAATTAGACTGCATAGCTAACCCTCCATTTCCTAGCATGTTTTCAAATTGTTCAAACATATCATCAAATCCAATTGAAAAGGGTCTTAGAGTGTTAAATATAGATAGATCTCTACTTGTCATAGTTCCTCCATTGTTAGCAAGGTTAATTTTGCAAGCCCCATTAGGCGACTTACATTTTATATTTAGGAATTAAAATTAAAATTTCAAGATCTGAACTTTAAATTTTTTTAGTAATCTTTAAGGCAAAAGCATAATCAATTGAAATTTCTTCTATGGCACCATCTCGTCCAGATTTTCCACCATGACCAGCGTTCATTTCTGTTTTTAAAAGTAATAAGTTATTATCAGTTTTATAATCCCTAAGTTTTGCAGTAAATTTTGCAGGCTCATCAAATAAAACTCTATTATCACTTATACTTGTCGTTATAAGCATATGGGGATAATCCATCTTTTTTATATTGTTGTATGGAGCATATGAATAAATATAATCAAAATGCTCTTTCTTATCTTTTGCGTTACCAAATTCATCAAATTCACCAACAGTTAAAGGTAAAGAATGATCTAAATTAGTAGTTAAAGAATCTACAAACGGAACTGCCATTATTATACCTAAAAATAATTCTGGTGTCTGATTCACCACAGCTCCCATAAGAAGACCACCAGCAGATCCACCCATTCCTATTATTTTTTTTTTTGAAGTGTATTTGTTTTCAATTAAATATTTTGCCGAAGCTATATAATCTTTAAATGTATTTTTTTTATTTAGAAGCTTTCCTTCTTTCCACCACTTCATTCCTCTTTCCATTCCACCTCTAATATGGGCAGTTACCCAGATAATATCTCTATTGATTAAGCTTAATCTTGTTGAGGAAAAACTTGGATCCATTGAACTACCATAAGCACCATATCCATAAAGTAATAAATTTGCCGAGCCATCAATTTTAGTTTCTTTATGTCTTGTCATTGTTAATGGTACTAATCTTCCATCATGTGACTTACAATTTATTCTTTCAACAATATAATCATCAGGATTATGTCCTGAAGGTATTATTTGTTCTTTTATAAGTTTTTTATTTTTTGTTTTTAGATTGTAAGAATAAACACGAGATTGTGTTTTAGGAGAAGAATAAGATAAATAAATTTCATCAGTATTTCTATCTCTTTGAGTTAAAGATATCCCAGGTACATAAACTTTTTCATCTGAAAAAATTAGCTCTTCCTCAATGTTTGAATTAATATCTCTAACAAACAATTTACTTAGAGCGTTAGATGTTTCAGATCTAATTACCCAATTTTTTAAAAAAATACATCCTTGAATTAATACTTCATTTTTAGCTGCTATGTATTCTTCCCACTTTTGCTTTTCCAGACTATTCGAAATATCTATTTTAAAATCTTCTGCATCTTCATTTGTGTGATTATAAAACTTTCCATTCCAAGAGTTTACTGAATACAAAATACCTTTTTTTCTTTTTTTTATTAACTTTGGTTTTGGCAAAATTTCGTTTGCAGCAAAGTAATATTGTTCAGATGTATTATGATCTGATGTGTATATAAAAAAGTACTTCTCATCTGAACTTATTCCAATATTAACTGTAAAAGCTTCACTTTTTTCCTCAAATATTAACTCATCTTGTTTAACGGGTGTACCTATTTTGTGTCTATATATTTTTCTAGGTCTATGATTTTCATCTAATTTTGAATAAAATATAAAATGATCATCCAAACTAAAAGTTATTGTTCCAGAAGTATCTTTAATTTCTTCAGTTATTAATTTTTTGTTTTTTATATCTCTTATATAAATCGTGTAATATTCAGAACCTTTAATGTCTAGCGAATAACCCAAATATTCATCGTTGAAGCTTACTTCTAAATCTCCAACTCCAAAATATTCAGTATTAAGTTTTTTCTTTTCTTTATCTCCATTCCAAATTTCTTCAATTTTATTTGTACCATTTTTTTTTCTTAATTTGATTGAGTAGTCGCCCTCTGTAGTGGTTTTTATCCAATATTCATAACCATGATCTTTGTAGGGCAAAGACTCATCATCTAGTTTTATTCTTCCTTTAATTTCATCAAATAATTTTTTTTGGGTAGTTTTAGTATCAGCAAGATGAAAATCTGTATAACTATTTTCTTCCTCTAGATACTTACGAACCTCAGGATCTAGTTTTTTACTATCTTTTAAAACATCCAAGATATTTTTTTGGTGTATCCAACTGTAATTATCTTCCCAAGTAATATTGTGGCATTTTTTTATTTCTGGTTTTTTCTTTAGTTGTGGTATTTTCATGGAAAAAATGAATATATGAATATACTTATTTATTCACTAATTATTTTTAGTATTATTTATTTATTACTAAAATTTATTGGTAATGCATCACCTAAAAAACTTTCAAGGGCAACTAGAGTTACAATATTTATTTTATCTATTTTTCTTGCTTTATTGTTTGCTGTTGGAGGCAGATTTTTACTTTCTCTTCCCTTAGTTTTATTAAGCTTGGCTATAGTTAAATTAAAAGGTTTGTCTTTATTTCAATTAATCGCTTTATTTAGGTTAATTCAAACACTAAGAAGAACAGGTAGGTTTTCATTTAATCAAAATCATAATACAAAAGTTTCTTCAACATTATCTTTGGAAGAAGCTTATAAAATCTTAAACTTAGATATTAAAAAAAAAAATACTAAAGAAGATATAAAAAATGCTTACACTAAGATTCAAAAAAAAATTCATCCAGATATTTCACCTGAAACAGCTAGATTATCAATGATAGTAAACGAAGCTAAGGAATTAATTTTAAAAAATATATTATAAATTTTCAGATAAAATTTTTAATTTTATCTAAAACCATATTTACACTTATGCTGTTTGGAGGATATGCGGAGTCATGAGTAATATCATTTTCGTTAACACCTTTCGGTAAAATTCGAAATTGATTTTTGCTGTAATCACTATAAGCTTTTGGTGTATCAAGAATCATTATAAAGGTTGGCAATTGACTTTGCGAGGCAACATGTTGTCCAAATGAATCATTACCAATATACATTTTACAGATCGAGATTAGAGGTATAATTTCAGATATCCCTTTATCACTTAGAGAACTACAATGTTCTTTGCCGATATTACTTAATATTTTTTCAGCAATTTCACTTTCATTTGGACCACAAAGAAGATGAAAAAAATATTTTTTTTCTTTATTTAGTTCGTTAATCAATAAAATAAAATTTTCAGCACCCCATCTGGTTGTTGGTCCAGATGAACCAACGCCTAGAATGATATTTTTTTTACTTTGGTCAATTTTTTTTTTTAATTCTTCTTTTTTTCTAGGGCTTATGTATAACTTTGTTTCTGTTGAGCAGTTTTGAATATTTAGACATCTTTCCGTAAATTGTTTTGCGGTATTAACTAAATGCAAATTTTTTTTTTTAAAAAAAGGATAATAATAAATATTTTTTATTCCTGCAATTTTGCTTGAAATAAAATATCTCAGGCTTGGATAAAAAATATATATATTATAAAAATTGAATTTTTTTAAAAAAAAACTTAAATTCAAAATATCAGTTATTTTTTTATTATATTTTTCTAGATATATTACTTCATTAATTAAAGGATCTTCTAGTAAAGCGTGTTCCAAATTTTTACAGAGTGTAATAATCGATACAGGTCCAAATTTTTTTGCAATTTCGTGACAGTATGAAAGATGTAGTAAATTTGATCCAAGACCTTTATAGCTTAATAAAATCGCTGTTTTCATAATTTTTAATTAAATAATATTTTTAACATAGCGATTTTAAGTTTCATTTTAAAAACATTTATTATACTTTTACAAAAAAAATTATTATGACCGAAATTAAAGGAATTTATGCAGCAGGCATGTCTATTTTTAACAAAGATTTAAGTCTAAATATAGACAAAACAATACTTCATGCTGAAAAAATAATTGATCAAGGATGTCATGGGGTTGCAGTTTTTGGTAGCACAGGTCAGGCACAATTAATACCTGTTAATGAAAAAATTGGCTTATTAAACCATTTATCACAAAGCAAACACAAAAATAAATATATTATTGGAACTGGTCTTAATTCTTTAGGTGAAACTATAAATTTAATGAAAGTTGCTTCATCATTAAAATTTAAAGTTTTTTTGATTATGCCTCCTGCATATTACAAATATGGAGATAAAGAAGTAATAGAGTTTTATTCAAGATTAACAGATGCAATGCCCGATAGTAAAATTATATTATATAATTTCGAAAAATTGTGCGGATATAAGTTTAGTGTTGAGTGCGTTGAAACATTGGTTAAAAATTTTCCAAAACAAATAATTGGTGTTAAAGATAGCTCATATAATCTTTATGAAAAAATTCAAATAGAGAATTTTTTTGTGCTTCCAGGCTCAGAATTAAAACTTTTAAAAGGATTAGAGGCAGGATGCGCAGGGATTATTACAGCTACTTGTAATGTAACAGCAAAATTATCAAGACAAGTATATGATGATTTTATGAAAAAAAATTCACAAACTGCCAATGAAATTTTGTGCAGCATTAGAAGCACCTTTGATAAGTTTAATTTAATTTCTGGACTCCATTCATTCATGTCAGACGAAGATATTATTTTTAAAAATGTTTTGCCACCACTAGCTCTTTTAATTGAAAAAGATAAAAAAAAACTAATAGAAGATCTTCAAAAATTAAATTTTACATTGGAGTCTTTAAAGGTAACTTAAAATGCATTTAGCAAGGTTTTTAAATAGATTATTTAAGAAAGATGGATTTATATTAGTTGATGCTAATTTAAATAAATATATTGTAGGTTCACCAAAAAATCAAAATGCAATTACACTTAAGCTTTTAGATAAAAAACTTCATTATAAATTATTGTTACGTCCAGATTTATATTTTGGTGAAGCTTATTCTGAGGGAAAAATTAAAATTGAAAATGGAACCTTAACAGAATTTTTAGATCTTGCACTTATGAATATAGGCAGAAATGAATTAAACTTTTTTAGTCAATTATTAAATAAATTCAGTGGCTCGTATAGATACTTAACGAATTTTAATTTTATTAAAAAATCAAAAATGAATGTTGCACATCATTATGATATTTCAGATGAATTGTATGACTTATTTCTTGATCCTAAAAGACAATACTCATGTGGATATTTTAAAAATGAAAATGATAGTTTAGAAACAGCACAAAATAATAAGATCCAACATATTATAAAAAAACTAAATATAAAGCCAAATCAAAAAGTTCTAGATATTGGATGTGGATGGGGATCACTAGCAATTGATATTGCTAAAAGTACAAACTGTGAAGTTTTAGGAATTACTTTGTCTGAAAATCAATTTAATTATTGTAAAAAAAAAGCAAAAGATCTTAATCTTGAAAACCAAGTTACATTTAAACTAATGGATTATAGAGAATTGAAAGAAAAATTCGATCGCATTGTAAGTGTTGGTATGTTTGAACATGTGGGCAGAAAATTTTATATGAAATTTTTTAAACAAATTGAAAATTTGCTCTCTGATGATGGCGTTTCTTTAATTCACACAATAGGCTCAGTTAACCCCCCTAGAGATCCGCATCCATGGATAACAAAATATATTTTTCCAGGTGGTTACACACCAAGTTTAAGTGAAGTAACAGCCCCTATTGAAAAAGCAGGATTAGTCGTGTCTGACATAGAAATATTGAAAATGCACTATTCTTACACATTAAGACACTGGAAAGAGAACTGCATAGCAAATAAAAAAAGAATTATTGAAATGTTTGACGAAAACTTTTTTCGTATGTGGGAATTTTATTTATCTGGCTGCGAAAGCGCATTTAAATGGGGTGATCAAGTTGTATATCAGTTCCAATTAACTAAAAATTATACATCAACCCCTGCTACAAGAGACTATATTTATAATACATAACTTGATAAATTATAAGTTCTTTAAAGTATGAAAAAAATAAAAAAAAAATCAAACAAAAAAAAAAGACTTAAGAGTAAATTGAAGCAAAAAAATTTACCTAAGAAAAACTCTCGTAAAAAAAGAAAAGTAAAAAAAAAATTAAGAGAAAGTAAAATATCAAAAAAAAAAAAATTTAAGAGATCTATAAGACGTAACGTAAAAAAAAATTTTAGATATTTCCAAAAAAAAGAAACATTAATTTCAAAAATAGTTAGAATTCAAAATTCCTTAAAACCAGAATTTAAAATTAAAATAAATTTTAATTTGGAGAAATATATTCAAGCATTTTTTGATAAAATTGAAAATATAATTTCAGAATATAAAACAGTAAAAGCAGACGATAAAAGAAAACGAAAGTTAGAAGAAATTGAAAGAAAAGAAAAGGAAAAAATTTTACTACAAAAACAAAAAAAAGAAAAAGAAATTCTAAATACAAAACTTAAAGAAAAAGCCTTAAAAGATGAGGCTAAACTTGAAAAAGAAAGAACGCGAGATATAAAATTATTTTTACGTAAAGAACAAGCAATACTCCGTATCGAACAAGCTGAAAGACAAAGACAGTTTTTAAAACAGTTAAAATTAGAAAAACAAATTGAAAAATTTAGAATTAGAGAAATTAAAGAATTAGAAAAACTTGAAAAAATATCCTTAAAAGAAAAAAGAGAAGACTACGTTGGTCTTCAAGAAAGAATAGAAAAATTAAAAGATAAATATAGAGTTATAAGAGATCAAAAAATTCGAGAAAGAGTAGAGGCTTTAGGAGTCGAGATTAAAGGAGATGAAGATAGAGAAACATTACTACAAAAAGAAAAAGAACACACAATTGCCAGACAGAAGATTGAGTTATCACTTGAAAGCTTCTATAGAAGCGCGAGTAGTTTAGTCTTTCAACTTAATAAACGTCATGTGACTAGACATATGTCCATTTTTAGATGCATAGATAGAAGATTTGAAACAGGAGAAATTTTTATTAAATGGGATGAGGCTGAAGATAAAAAATGGTTACTTTTAATATATATAAAAGATAATTCACCTAATGAGGGCATAGTAATAGAAGACAAAACTAACCCTGAAAAAAATACTTCTCACGAATTTAAAGCTAATGAAATATTTAAAGCTTCAGATTTAATGGTAGATTCACTTACACAACTTATTGCAAAAAAAAGAATTAAGAAAGAATAGTTCAGATGCTCTCATTAGTTTGTACATGTGCTAATTACAACAATTGATAAAAACTAGATAAATACTAGTTTATTCGTATGAAAGATTTTTTTTCTAAAACAGATTTAAGCAGAAAAGATGCTGAAAGTATTATTTCTGAGACTTTAAATAAGTGTGATGATGGCGAACTTTATTTAGAGAACTCTCAAAGTGAGTCAATTATTCTTGACGATAATAAAATTAAAAATTCTAGCTATAGCTCAGATTTAGGTTATGGTCTCAGAGCTGTAACAGGAGAAGTAGTTGCATTTTCACATTCAAATGAAATTTCAAAAAGTTCACTTAAACAATCTGCCAACAACTTAAGCTCAACCTTAAAGTCAAAAAAAGGAGTTTATAATCATGAAATTTTAAAAACTAATGAAAAGTTTTATAAAGATGTCAATCCGATTGATGAAAAATCACTTAATTCTAAATTAGAACTTCTAAAAGAGGTTAATAATTACACAAGAGCAAAAGGAGGCATTGTTCAACAAGTTACAGCTAACTTTACTGGAGAACATAAATCTGTTGAAATTATTAGATCAGGCGGTGAAGTGTTAACAGATGTGAGGCCTTTAATTCGTTTCAATGTTTCGGTAATGCTTGAAAAAAATGATAAAAAAGAAACAGGTGTATACGGAATTGGTGGAAGACAATCTTATGATGCATATCTTAAAGATGATAATTGGAAAAAGGTATGTGATGAAGCTTTTAGAATTGCTTCTGTAAATTTAGAAAGCAAACCTGCACCTGCTGGAGAAATGAAAGTAGTTTTAGGACCAGGATGGCCTGCGATACTTATTCATGAAGCAATAGGTCATGGTTTGGAAGGAGATTTTAATAGAAAAAAAACTTCAGCATTTCACGATTTAATGGACCAAAGAGTTGCAAGTGAAGGTGTTACAATTATTGATGACGGGACTCTTCATAATAGAAGAGGAAGTTTAACAATTGATGATGAAGGTACACCAACAGAAAAAACTGTTTTAATTGAAAATGGTATATTAAAAAATTTTATGCAAGACCGTTTGAACGCAAGACTAATGAATACTAAATCTACTGGAAATGGAAGAAGAGAAAGTTATAAACATGTTGTGCTTCCAAGAATGAGAAACACAATGATGTTAAATGGAAAATACTCTCAAGAAGAAATGATAAAATCAGTTGATAAAGGAATATTTGCTGTAAGCTTTGGTGGTGGTCAAGTTGATATTACTTCAGGAAAATTTGTATTTAATTGCACCGAAGCCTATGAAATTGTGAATGGCAGAATAGGATCAGCAATAAAAGGAGCAACTTTAATTGGAGATGGTCCATCAATTTTAAAAGAAGTTTCGTTAGTTGGAAACAATATGATGCTTGATCCTGGCATTGGAACATGTGGAAAGGCAGGACAGGGAGTGCCCGTTGGGGTCGCTCAACCTTCAATTTTGATAGATAAAATGACTGTAGGTGGAACACAATTATAAATCATATGGTTAAAGATCAAGATTATCTAAAAAAAAAAGCATCTTTTTGTATTGACTTAGCAAAAAAACTAGGAGCAACAGATGTTACTGCAGGAGTAATGCACTCAATTTCTGAAACAGTTAATTTTAGGAACAAAAAATTAGATGAGTCGGACAGATCGGATAGTTTAGAAGTGGCCTTAACAACTTATATTGGCAAAAAGAAATCTAGTATTTCATCATCAAATCTTAACGAGGATAATATTAAAACTTTAATAGAAAGATGTATTGAAACAACAAAAATTACACCTGAAGATGAATTTAATTCTCTGCCAGATAAAGATTTATTGGCAACAAAAATTAATGATTTAAACTTATATGACGATGATCATATAGAAAATAATAAAAAAATTGAATATTTAAAAGAAGTAGAGGAAGCTGCACTAGAAAAGAAAGAAATTATCAATACAGAAACAGGTTTCACCGAGTCTAAATCTAACTTTATATTAGCAAGCAGTGATGGTTTTTTAAATGGATATAAGTCCTCATCCTTTTCAGCATCTTGTGTCGCTGTTGCAAAAAATGCTGATAATGATATGGAAAAAGATTATGAGTTTACAAATACCTGCCACCTACATGACATGGTTAGACCAGATCAAATTGGATCATTGGCAGCTAAAAAAACAGTTCAAAAATTAAATCCTAAAAAAATAGAAAGTGAAAAAATTAGTATTATTTTTGATAGAAGAATTTCAAAAGGAATATTGGGTGTCTTAGCAGGTGCAATCTCAGCTTCCTCTATAGCAAGAGGAACTTCATTTTTAAAAGATAAAATAAATGAAGAGATTTTTTCAACTTCAGTAAATATTTTTGACAAACCTGATATAGTTAAAGGATTAGGATCAAGGTATTTTGATGATGAGGGAGTTAAGACTGATGAATTGAAATTAGTAGATCATGGTGTTTTAAAACACTATTTAGTTGATACCTACAATGGAAAAAAACTAAATCTTAAGTCAAATGGCAGAAGTAGTGGAACAAGTAATTTATTTTTTGAAAAAGGATCTATCTCATACAAAGATCTTTTAAAATTAAACTCAAGAACCCTTTATATTACAGAAACCATTGGTCATGGAAGTAATTTAGTTACAGGAGATTATTCCGTTGGAGCAACAGGGTTTATTGTTGAAAATGGTGTGTTCAAATACCCTGTCAGCGAAATTACTATAGCTGGAAACTTTAAAGATATTTTTAAAAATATAACTTTAGCTGATGATCTTGAGTTTAAGTATTCCACTAATGCCCCAACAATTTTAATTGAAGGTATGGTTGTTGCAGGTAAATAGTTTAGACTATTTATAACTTTTTAATCTATATTCCCAATCACCCATTCTTGAATATTTTACTTTAAGAATTAAACCTGTGGTTTTATCAAACCATATGTCAAAATTTAATTTTTTATCATCAGGAAGATTTGAATCTTTAGATTTAAGTGTGAAGTGATCAGTCTCATAGTTTTTCCCATAAAGTATGATTTTTTCTTTGCCAATAAAAGTTACAATCTGTTTTTTTATGCTACCTGACACTGGACTAATTTGGCTTTCTGCTTGAAGTAATTTATGATTCCACCAATTTCCTATTACATTTTCCGTGTTTGTTTCACCCGAATATGAAGAACCCTTTATTATAAATTTATTGGCATCTTTATTTAACTTAAGGTTTACAAATTTTTCTTTTTTATTCTGTTTAGTTTTTGAATTAAAAGAAATTAGTTTGTTTTTAATATATTTTTCTTCTCCATAGCCTTCTACATCAAGTATAGTAGCCCCTAATAATTTTACAGAAAATTTAATTTGATTTGTTACCTGAACTTCATCTTTTATTGTTTTAAAAAAATAATAATTATATCCAATCAATTCATTATTTCGAAAAATTTCCATTTTAATTTTCTTAAAATTTTTATAATGAAAAATATGTGCATTTAAACTCGTAAAAATAAAAAGAAAAAGAATAATATTAATAAAAAATTTTTTCATATTAAATGAGAATAATAGACTTTCTTTTTTTGTGAAAGTGTATAATTAATTAAACTATGTTTTTATCTATAAAAAATGTTCCCAAAGTTTCATGGAGTTCAAATAAACCTTTAAATCTAAAACCAAAAATTTCTACATTCTTTTTTTTATGTTTTGGACTAGCTTTGTTTGGACTGGGAGAGGGGTTGTTAATTGTTTCAACAACAGGAGCTTCACCATGGAGTGTTCTTGCACAAGGTATTTTTTTGAAAGTTGGTTTTTCTGTTGGAATAATAACTATACTTATTAGCATAGTAGTTTTAATTTTTTGGCTACCATTAAACCAAAAACCTGGAATTGGCACGATTTTAAATGCATTAATCATTGGCTTCATGATAGACGTTTGTATTAGGTTTGTGCCAACACCAGAAAATTATATTTTTCAATTATGTTTAGCTTTGTTGGCTGTGCTTACTGTTGGATTGGGTGGTGGAATTTATTTAGTTGCAAACTTAGGAGCAGGTCCAAGAGACGGACTTATGATAGGTTTACAAAAAAAAACAAATTTACCAATAGCGGCTGTTAGGACGACACTTGAAATTACGGTAATGTCCGTTGGTTGGTATTTAGGTGGAACGGTAGGAGCAGGAACTTTATTTTTTGCTTGTGGAATTGGACCAGCAGTTGCTTTAAGTTTATATATTGTTAGAAAAAGTTTTAATTAAAGTGGTGTCCCGGACTTCTCATTTTTTTTTCTATCATTAGGATTAAGAATAGCTTTTCTTAATCTCAGAGATTTAGGAGTAATTTCTAATGCTTCATCAGTATTTAGCATACTTAATTGTTCTGCAATTGACATTTTTCTAACTGGAGTAAGTACTACATTCTCATCAGTACCTTGAGTTCTCATATTTGTTAACTGCTTACCCTTCATAACATTAATGATCATATCACCTGGCTTGGGAGCTAATCCAACTATCATACCTTCATAAACAGGGTCATTGTGAGTTACAAACATTTCACCTCTTGCCTGTAAGTTAAATATTGCAAAAGCAACTGCTTTACCAGTAGCCATTGAGATTAAAGCACCATTTTTTCTTCCATCCATTTCACCTTCAAACTTTCCATAGCCATGAAATAATCTGTTAATAACACCAGTTCCTTTTGTTAAAGTTAAAAACCTACTTGTGTAACCCATTAAACCTCTTGTAGGAGCGTGAAAAATTAGTCTTTTTTTATCTTTTCCCGTATCTTTAAGATCAAGTAGTTTACCTTTTCTTCTATTCATTGAGTCAATTATTTTTGAAGAAAATTCTTCATCTAAATCAACTGTAATTTCTTCAATGGGCTCTAATTTATTTCCATTTTCATCTTGTTGATACAGAACTTTTGGCGGACTTACGGTCATTTCAAAACCCTCACGTCTCATTTGTGTAAGTAGAATTTCAAGCATTAATTCTCCACGACCACTAATTACGAAAGAATCTACGTTAGCATTTTGAGAGAAAGTAATTCCCACATTATTTTGAGCTTCTTGAACTAATCTATCTCTAATTTGAGTACTTGTTAGCTTCTTTCCTTCAGTGCCTGCCAAGGGAGAACTGTTAACAGTTATTGTTATAGACATAGTAGGTGGATCTATAGGTGTTGCAGGAATAGGATCATTTAGTTCTGGATCACAGATTGTATCAGCCACGCTGGCTTTCTCTAATCCAGCAATAACAACAATATCTCCAGCCTCACCAACTTCAATAGGTACTTTTTTTGTTCCTTCATATCTGAAAATTTTAGTTAATTTACCTTCATCAACTTTTTCACCTTTAAGGTTTATAGCTTTGATAGGCTGATTAGCTTTAGCCGTTCCTTGAGATATTCTTCCAACCAAACTTCTTCCTAAAAAACTATCTGCATATAATAGTGTAGACAGCATTGCAAAAGGTTTTGTTTTATCAAGCTCAGCAGGCTTAACATGTTCTATGATTAAATCTAATAGTGGATGAAGATTTTCTCTTATTCCATCAACTTCTTTACTTGCCCATCCAGATCTTCCACTAGCATATAGAACCGGGAAGTCTAGTTGTTCTTCGTTTGCATCTAAACTTACAAATAAATCAAATGTCTCGTCTAAAACTTCATTGGCTCTCTGATCTGCTTTGTCCAATTTGTTAATTACAACGATTGGTTTTAGTCCCTGCTTAAGAGCTTTAGCTAATACAAATTTTGTTTGAGGCATTACACCCTCTGCAGAATCGATAAGCAATAATGCTCCATCTGCCATACTTAAAACACGCTCTACTTCTGCAGCAAAATCTCTGTGTCCGGGAGTATCTATAATATTAACTCTGGAGTCTTTCCAGTTAATTGAAGCAGGTTTAGCTAAAATAGTGATACCTCTTTCTTTTTCAAGTTCACCTGAATCCATTAACCTTTCATCCACAACTTCATTTTCTCTAAATGAACCACTTTGCTTCATAAGGTTGTCAATCATTGTAGTCTTACCATGGTCGACGTGTGCTATGATTGTGATGTTTCGAATATTGTTACTCATAATTTGAGGCTCTTATACATTAATTGAGTCATTTGAAAACTTAAAAAAAAGCATTATTTACTTGTTAAAATAACTTTAAAAAATAATTCATTACTTGTGATTGTTAGAAAAACGTATAGATATCCCTATATAAATTAGACTTATTAAAGGATTAAGAGCTTATCTCCTTAAATTTTAAAAAATCTAAATATCTAAATGGAAAATTTTAAATTATTAAAAATAGAAGATTCTTTAAAGTATTCATTAGAAAAAAGAAACTTTAAAAAGCCAACACCGATTCAAGGCTTGGCTATACCAGTTGCTTTAGAAGGAAAGGATATTTTGGGAACAGCACAAACTGGAACTGGAAAAACTTTAGCATTTAGTATTCCTCTAATTAATAAATTAATATTAGACAAAAACGCATTCGCACTAGTTATGTGTCCTACTAGAGAACTTGCAACTCAAGTAATGAGTGCAATTAAAAGTATTATTAGTGACAAGATTAATATTAAAACTGCCTTGCTTATCGGAGGCGAAGCCATGCAAAAACAACTTAGACAATTACATAATAGATCTAGAATTATTGTTGGCACACCAGGTAGAATTAATGATCACTTAAAACGAAAAAGTTTAAATTTATCAGCTACAAAATATTTAGTATTAGATGAAACCGATAGAATGTTAGATATGGGCTTTACTCCACAAATAGAGTTAATTTTAAAGTATGTTCCAAAAAATCATCAAACATTATTATTTTCAGCAACTTTACCACAGAACATTCTTAGAATTTCTGAAAGATATTTAAATAAGCCTGAAAGAATTTCTACAGGATCAACATCAATTCCTATCGCTAAAATTAAACAAGAAACATTTCAACTTTATAAAGAAAATAAATATGATGAATTGATTAATCAATTTTTAGCAAGAAAGGGATCAATTCTAGTTTTTGTTAAAACCAAACGTAGTGCAGATAAAATGGTTAAGCGACTGAAGGAAGAAGATCATTCAGCCGACGCAATTCATGGAGATCTTCGACAAAGTAAAAGAGACCGTGTAATAAATTCATTTAGAAAAGGTCTTAAAAGAATATTAATAGCAACAGATGTTGCGGCGAGAGGACTAGATATTCCTTTAATTCAACATGTAATAAATTATGATTTACCACAAGTTCCAGAAGATTATATTCATAGAATTGGAAGAACAGCTAGAGCAGGATCAGAAGGATCTGCTTTAACCTTTCTTACACCAGATGATAGGTCAATGTGGAATTCAATTAGTAAATTAATTGACCCAAACTTTAAATCTGCTCCTGTAGGATTAAGAAAAAAATCAAGAGGAAATAATAGAGGGAAAGCTCCATACAATAAAAAAAGAAAATTTAAAACACAAAAAAATTCTAGATTTGCTGAAAAACCAAAATCATTTAGAAAAGAAAGATCAGATAGATTTTCAAGAGATGTTGAAAAAAAGAGCTTCGATTTTAAAGGAAAGAAAAGTTTCGGTTTTAAAGGAAAGAAAAGTTACGGTTTTAAAGGAAAGAAAAGTTACGGTTTTAAAGGTAAGAAAAAATTTTTTGAAAAAAAAGACTTAAAACCAACAGGTTATACAAATAATCCAAAATACTTTGGAAAAAAACCATTAGAGAGTTCCTCATATAATGGAGAAAAAAAAAGTTTCGGTTTTAAAGGTAAGAAAAAATTTAAAAGTAGAAATAATAGACCTAAAAACTTTACTTTTAAAAAACACAGTCAAAAAAGAGCAAAAATTTAAGATTTTTTAGATTTCTTTTTTTTAAGTTTTCTTTTTTCTTTTAAGTTTAGTTTAGGTTTTTTGTTAACACTTGAGTCTTTGAATGATTTTCCACTATATCTTTTTGACATTTTCTAGCTTTATAACAGTTTTATAAAATGAAAGTCATCTAAAAAGATGACTTTAAAATTCTATTTTAAGAAAAAGCTAAACTACATTCCTATTTCAAAACTCAAAAGATAAGCAAATACAATAATATTTAGATTGTAGTATGTCTAAAATAGGTATTTAAATTTGAATTTAAATATAAAAAAAATATAAAAATTTAGGATAATGAAAAATAAAAAATTTTTTATTCATATTGGAAATTTTAAAACTGGTTCAACCACGCTACAAAAATTTCTTTTTTTAAATAAAAAATTATTAAAAAAAAATAATATAGGCGTTATATATGATAAAGAAAATTTTTTTAAAAAGAATATTAACAACATGTTGTTGTTTAAATATCTTGATAATTTGAATGAAAATAAAATTTTTTATTATTTAAAACGAAATAAGGAAAAACATTTAATAATAAGTTCTGAATATTTTTCATGCATTTCATTAGACATAAAAAAAATAAAACTTTTAAAAAAGATGATTATTAAATTAGGCTATGAACCAAATATAATATTTTTTAGTAGGAATGGACCTATGTTTTTTTACTCATTTTATAGAGAGATATTAAAACAGAATAAATCTTTAAAAATAAAAGATAATGTTTTTGATTATTTGCAAAAAATAAAAAAATATGGTTATTATTTTTATAATAAAAATGATAAATATTATTTAGGTCATAATTTTTATTTTAAAAATAATTTAATTAATAAAAATTGGAAAAAAATTTTTAAAAAGAATTTTATTTCAATCAAATTTGATAAAAAACATAAATCAAAATTATTACATGATTTTATAAATATTTTAGAATTAAAAAATGTTGATTTTAAAATTCCTGAAATTCAAAATAAAACAACAATAAAGTTTTGGCACCTCAAAAGAATTTTTAATTATATATTAATTTATTTTTATTATTTTTTAATATTAAATAAAATAAATAAATAAAAAAAAACCCCCGAAACTTTCGTTCCGAGGGTTCTAATTCTTTTTAGTGTATGTTTTTAGAGCGTTCTGGTTGGGGAATCGTATTACATTCCCATACCGCCCATACCGCCCATGCCGCCCATGCCGCCCATGCCACCAGGCATGCCACCAGGAGCACCACCAGCGTCTTTATCTTCTGGTTTATCTGCAATCATAGCTTCAGTAGTTACAAGCAATCCAGCAATTGAAGCTGCATCCTGTAAAGCAGTTCTCACAACTTTAACAGGATCTATGATACCTTTTGCAAACATATCAACATATTCTTCATTTTGCGCATCATAACCTTGGCTTTTTTTGCTTTGTTCAATTAGTTTTCCAACTACAACCGAACCATCCACTCCAGCATTTAAAGTTATCTGTCTTATAGGAGCTTGTAATGCTTTACCTACTAGAGTAACTCCAGCTTTTTGATCATCACCTTTAACCTTAAGTTTATCTAAGTCTTGTGCAGCGTATAAAAGAGCACAACCACCACCAACTACTATTCCCTCTTCTACAGCAGCTCTAGTTGCGTTAAGAGCATCTTCTACTCTATCTTTTCTTTCTTTAACTTCTACTTCAGTTGCACCACCAACTTTGATCACCGCAACTCCACCAGCAAGTTTCGCCAATCTTTCTTGAAGTTTTTCTCTGTCATAATCAGAAGTTGTTTCACCAACTTGTTGTTTAATTTGACTGCATCTAGCTTCGATATCAGATTTTTTACCATTACCACTAATAATAGTACTGTTGTCTTTGTCAACTTTTGCTCTCTTACAAGATCCAAGATCAGTAAGTTTAACATTTTCAAGCTTAACACCCAAGTCTTCAGAAATAACCTGACCACCAGTTAAGATTGCAATATCTTCAAGCATTGATTTTCTTCTATCTCCAAATCCTGGAGCTTTAACAGCAACAACTTTTAAACCACCTCTTAGTTTGTTTACTACTAGAGTTGCAAGAGCTTCACCTTCCACATCCTCTGAGATAATCATTAATGGCCTTCCAGCCTGTACTACAGCTTCTAAAAGTGGAACCATTGGTTGTAAGTTAGTTAATTTTTTTTCATGCAACAAAATAAAAGGATTTTCTAATTCAGTAGTCATTTTGTCAGCATTTGTAATAAAGTAAGGAGATAGGTATCCTCTATCAAACTGCATACCCTCAACAACATCTAACTCAGTTTCTATTCCTTTTGCTTCTTCAACAGTTATAACACCTTCATTGCCAACTTTTTGCATCGCTTTTGCAATCATGTTACCAATTTCTTTATCACCATTAGCTGAAATCGTTCCAACTTGAGCAATCTCATCGCTATCTTTAACTTTTTTTGCTGATGAAATTAAATTAGCTTTTACATGTTCAACTGCTGATTCTATTCCTCTTTTAACATCCATAGGATTCATACCTGCGGTAACATATTTAACACCTTCTTTTACTATTGCTTGTGCTAAAATAGTTGCTGTAGTTGTTCCATCACCAGCTTCTTCATTTGTTTTGCTAGCAACCTCTTTGACCATTTGAGCACCCATATTTTCAAATTTATCCTCTAGATCAATTTCTTTAGCAACTGTAACGCCATCTTTAGTAATCCTTGGAGCACCGTAGGATTTGTCAATAACAACATTTCTTCCTTTTGGTCCAAGAGTAACTTTAACTGTGTCAGCTAAAATATTAACACCTCTTATCATTGCCGCTCTTGCTTCAGAGTCGAATTTTACAACTTTTGCCATTTTATTTTCTCCTTTTAAATTAAATTATTTTCCTGAAATACCCATAATGTCTGACTCTTTCATTATGCTGTATTCCTTGCCACTGATTTTAATTTCAGTTCCTGACCATTTGCCAAAAAGAACTTTATCTCCAACTTTCACATCCATTGGAATTATTTTTCCATCTTCAGTTTTTGCACCACCACCAACAGCGATTACTTTACCTTCTTGAGGTTTCTCTTGTGCTGTATCAGGGATAATTATTCCACCAGCAGTTTTTTCACTGCTGTCTAAAACTTCTATTAAAACTCTATCGTGTAACGGTTTAAATTTCATAAATTCTCCTTTTAATATGCGACTCATATAGCTATTAGCCCTACTATTTCAAGGTTAGTAAAAAAAATAAGTACGATAAAAAACCAGAGAAATTGTGTTTTTTATGAGTTATACCTCCAATAATGACAAAGAATTTAGATAATGATGGATTAAGGTCAATTGTCGCAAATTATGATATATTTTACATTGACTTATGGGGCGTTATTCATGATGGAGTAGTTCTTCATAAAAATGCAATTATAGCTCTAGAAGAAATTAGTAAAGCAAAAAAAAACTATGTTCTTTTAACTAATGCTCCAAGACCAAATAGTACTGTAAAAATATTTTTAGAAAAAATGGGTATGAATGAAAAAACTAGAGAGAAAGTTTATTCATCAGGAGAAGCGGCATTAAGTTATTTAAAAAAAAATTTCTTAAACGAAAAATTTTATCATATAGGTCCTCCTAGAGATTTTGATTTGTTTGTAGAGTTTGAAAATAGTAAAGAAAAAGATGTCAATGAAAGTACTTATTTATTATGCACAGGATTATTCGAAAGTCATGATGAAGATTTAAATTACTATAAAAAATTATTTAAGGACCATCTTGATAAAAAAATGATCTGTACCAATCCTGATTTGATTGTTGATAGAGGCAATAAAAGAGAGTTGTGTGCGGGATCTGTAGCATTAGTTTTCGAAAAAATGGGAGGTGACGTCGTATATTTTGGAAAGCCATTTCCTGAAGTTTATAATCAATCGATCGATAATAAAGGTAAAAAAGTTTTATCAATAGGTGATAATTTGAATACTGATATTAAGGGAGCTAATCTTTTAAATTTTGACTCTTTAATAATATCAAGTGGCGTTCATAAAGACGAAATTGAAAAAGAAGGAATAGAGAAAGTTTCGAAAAAATACGAAGCTGTTGTAAATTTTATTCAAACTGAACTTAAGTGGTAAAAATATGAAATTATACAAAAATTTTAATATTTCTAAAAATCATAAAAAATCAATAATTTTAATTGGAAATTTTGATGGTGTTCATTTGGGTCACCGAAAATTATTTAAATTAGCAAATAGTTATAAAAAAAAATTTAAATTAAATATTGGTGTTGTTACTTTTGAACCAATGCCAAAAATGTATTTTAATAACAAGATTAAAAATTTTAGACTTTCAAATATAAGTCAAAAAAACAATATTTTAAATAATTTAGGAATAGATTTTATAATAATTAAAAAATTCGATAAAAATTTTTCTAAAATTAAGTCTGATTCTTTTGTTAAAGAAATTTTATTTAAAAAATTAAAAGCAAAATATATATTTGTTAGTAATAATTTTAGATTTGGAAATAAAAGAGAGGGAAATGTAAGACGATTGATAAAAAATGAGAAAATTTATAATTATAAAATTGTAAAACCACGTCCATTAATATTAGGTAAAAAAATTATATCATCAACGTATATTAGATCTCTATTAGAAAAAGGTGATTTAAAAAAAGCCAATAAAGCATTAACTAGAAATTGGTCGATTGAAGGAATTGTTCAAAAAGGTAGACAGCAGGGAAAAAAAATTGGTTTTCCAACATGTAATATTGATATTCAGGATTACATAATTGCGAAACCAGGAGTATATGCCGTTAGAGTTTATCAAAAAAATAAGAGGGGTTATTTAAAAGCAATAGCTAATCTTGGCTATAGACCAACTTTTAATCAAAAAAAAATTTTATTAGAGGTTCATATTTTTAATTTTTCTGGAAATCTTTATAATAAGTATCTATCAGTTGAATTCATAAAATTTATAAGAAAAGAAAAAAAATTTAAAAATGTTAGTTACTTAAAAAAACAAATTAAAAGTGATCTAGCTATAGCTAAAAAAAGTTAAAATGAGCAAAGAAAATATAAATTTACCTAAAACGGCCTTCTCAATGAAGGCTAATTTACAAAATAAAGAACCTGAAATTTTAAACTATTGGAAAAAAATTGATCTTTATAAAGAATTGAGAAAACTCAACAAAGGAAAAGAAAAATTTATACTTCATGATGGCCCACCTTATGCAAATGGAAATATCCATATGGGTACCGCATTAAATAAAATTCTTAAAGATATTATAGTTAAATTTCATCAAATGGATGGAAAAGATTCAGTTTATGTGCCAGGATGGGATTGTCACGGATTGCCTATTGAATGGAAAATAGAAGAACAATACAAAAAAAACAAAAAAAATAAAAATGAAGTTCCAATAACTGAATTTAGAAAAGAATGTAGAGCTTTTGCTGAAAAATGGATTGAAGTTCACAAAGAACAATTCAAAAGACTAGGTGTTGTTGGAGATTGGGAAAATTATTATTCTACCATGAGCTTTGAAGCTGAAGCACAAATAGTAAGAGAGCTTGGAAAATTTTTAAAAGAAGGAAGTCTTTATAGAGGATTTAAACCAGTTTTATGGTCAACAGTTGAAAAAACTGCTCTAGCAGACGCAGAGGTAGAATATCAAGACCATAAATCAGATACAATTTATACATCTTTTCATATAAAAAAATCAAAATTAAAAGAACTTGAAGGAGCAGAGGTTATGATTTGGACCACAACTCCATGGACTATACCTGCAAATAAAGCTTTAGCATACAATGAGAGTTTAGATTATCAGATCATTCAAATAAATGACGAAGGTGATTTTCAAAATAAAAAAATAGTAATTGCAGAAGCATTAATAAATTCAGTCATTCAAGATTGTAAAATTAAAAAATTTAAAGAAATTAAAAAATTTAAAGGTAAGGAATTTAAAGACACTATTTGTAATCATCCATTCGTAGAACTTGGCTATGATTATGAAGTCCCAATGCTAGAAGCCAGATTTGTAACAACAGAACAAGGAACGGGAATTGTACATTGTGCGCCAAGTCATGGTCCAGACGATTTTAATCTTTGTTTAAATCATGGAATTAAAGCTATAGAGACGGTAGATGGAGACGGAAAGTATACAAAAAACCTTCCTTTGTTTGAAGGTATTCATATTTTTAAAGCTAACCCAATTATTATTGAAAAATTAAAAGAACAAAAAAAACTATTGTCTTATGGAGAGCTAGTTCACTCTTATCCACACTCATGGAGATCTAAAGCGCCACTTGTACATAGAGCTACTCCACAATGGTTCATATCAATGGAGAGTCATGGTCTAAGAAAAAAAGCATTAGAGTCTCTTGATAATACAATATTTTACCCAAACAAAGGAAGAGAGAGAATAAAAGCCATGGTTGAAACAAGACCAGACTGGTGTGTTTCAAGACAAAGAGTTTGGGGTGTACCACTTCCTATTTTTGTTCATAAAAAAACAAAAGAAATTTTAGTAGACGATGAAGTAAATGAAAATATTGCCTCTATATATGAAAAAGAAGGCTCAGATTGCTGGTTTTCAGATACACCGCAAAGATTTCTTGGGGAAAAATATAAAGCCGAAGAATATGATAAACTAAGTGATATTGTTGAAGTTTGGTTTGATAGTGGATGCACACATTCATTTGTTTTAGAGAAAAGAGAAGATCTTCAATGGCCTGCATCAATGTATTTGGAAGGATCAGATCAACATAGAGGATGGTTCCACTCTTCTTTGCTTGAGTCATGTGGAACAAGAGGAAGAGCGCCTTTTGAATCAATTTTATCACATGGATTTGTTGTTGATGGAAAAGGTCTTAAAATGTCAAAATCTCTTGGAAATGTAATTGCACCAGAAGATATCTTAAAAAAATATGGAGCCGATATATTAAGAATATGGGTTGCGTCTTCAAATTATGAAGAAGATTTAAGAATTGATTATTCAATTTTAGAACAACACGCAGACTCATATAGAAAAATTAGGAACACTTTTAGATATTTGCTGGGAAATCTAAATGATGAATTTAAATCGATCGAACTTAAGAAATTAAATTTAAAAGAATTACCAGAACTAGAACAATATATGCTTCATAGAGTATTTAATCTAAATGAAAATTTTAAAAACTATTTTTATAATTATGATTTTCATAATCTTTATAAAGAGCTTTTAAACTTTTGTACTGTAGATTTGTCTGCATTTTATTTTGATATAAGAAAAGATACTTTATATTGTGACCCTAAAAATTCAAAAAAAAGAAAAAATTGTATTATTGTTTTAAATATTATTTTAGAATCATTGCTTAAATGGTTTGCTCCAATAATGTCTTTTACAACAGAGGAGATTTTTACATTAATCAATAAAGATAAAAAAAGTATTCACCTAGAAAACTTTATTGAAATTCCCAACAATTTTTTAAATAATACATTAAATGAAAAATGGATAGAACTAAAAAAAATCAGAGATGTTTGTAATATTAGTATTGAAGCTAAAAGAGCAAGTAAAGAGATTGGATCAAGTCTTGAAGCCAGTTTAATAATTGGTTTAAATGAAAAATTATTTAATATTACAAAAAACGTAAATTTTTCAGAATTATGTATTACATCATCCACGAAAATTGAAAAAATTAAATCAGAAGAAGTAAAAGTTAAAACGGAAAAAGCAGAAGGAAATAAATGTCCTGTCTGTTGGAAAATAAACAAAGGTAAGTGTGAAAGACATTCTGCTTAAATTTAATACATGATGCCTAAAATAAAATTTAAAAAAATTCTATTAAATTTAATAATTATTTTAATTATTTTTTTTGCAGATAGAATATCTAAAGTTTATATTCTCGAATTAGCTGAGTTTGGAGGTAATGTGGATGTATATATAACTCCATATCTAAGTTTATATCTAATTTGGAATAAAGGAATAGCTTTTGGATTACTTTCTTTTGATGCAAGTAGTATTTACAATACAATAACTTTTATAATTATAGGGATAGTATTAATTATTTCGGTTATGATTATTAAAAGTAATGGATTTAAAAAATATTGTTTGATTTCAATATTTGCAGGTTCGTTAGGAAATCTTTTTGATAGGATCTACTATACTGCTGTTCCAGATTTTATTGATATCCATATGGGTGATTTTCATTGGTTTATTTTTAATGTTGCAGATATCTTTATTTCGTTAGGTGTGTTATGCCTTATTTTGGCTGAAGTATTTTTTAATAAAGAGAAAAAAAATGAAATTAAATAAAATTCTATTTACAGTTGTAATATTTGGAATCTTTTTGCATGGATGCACAGGAATAAAGGAAACTTTATCAAATAAAAAAAAGGCTAATTCAGACGAGTTTATGGTTAAAAAAAAGAACCCATTAATTTTACCACCTGAATTTGATGATTTACCAAAACCACAAGAAGAAGATGTGACAGAAACAATTACTCAAACTCAAGGTATTGATTTATCAAAAGTTTTAACAAAATCAAAAGATAAAAATACTTCAAAGAATAAAAATACCAGCAATTCAATAGAAAAATCTATTTCTGAAATATTGAATAAAAATTAATGTTAACTAAAAATATTCAATTTAAAAACTTTAAATTTAGCGCAAGTAACAAAAAAATTAAAAAAGATTTAAAAAAATTATTAGAAAAAAAAAGTGAACTTATTAAATCTTTAACACCATTTTATAATTATTCATATTCAAAAAAAATATTTTCTAAGTTTAAAAAAAAATTAAGTATGAGAATTATTGGTATGGGAGGATCCATACTCGGCACCAAAGCAATTTATGATTTTTTGAGATATAAAATAAAAAATGAAGTTACTTTTATTGATAATCTTCAAACATATTTAGAGGATGATAAAAAAAAAATTAATATTATTGTTTCTAAATCTGGAAATACTCTTGAAACAATTACAAATACAAATCTTTTAATAAAAGATGGGCAAAAAAATATATTTATAATAGAAAATAATAATAATTATTTAAGAACATATGCTCAAAAACTTAAAGCAGAAATTATAAATCATAATAATTTTATAGGTGGAAGATATTCTGTATTATCAGAAGTGGGTATGTTGCCAGCTGAATTAATGGGATTAAATGAGAAAAAATTTAAACAATTAAATAATTTAATTAAAAATGAAAATTTTGTAAATTTATTAATTACAAGTGTTAATAATACACTTTACTTTTTAAAGAAAAAACGTTTCAATTCCATAATTCTTAACTATGATAAAACTGCAGAGAGTCTATTTAAGTGGTATCAACAACTTATTGCAGAAAGTTTAGGTAAAAAAAGTAAAGGAATATTCCCAATTGTTTCATCAATGCCAAAAGATAATCATAGTCTTATGCAACTTTATTTAGATGGACCAAAAAATAATTTTTTTACTTTTTTTTCTGTTAAAGAAAAAAATACACCAAAAATTATGAATAATAAAATTCTATCTTCATATAGCTATTTAAAAAATAAAGATTTAAACCAAATAATTTTTTCTCAAAAATTAGCGACAGAAAAAGTATTTCTTAAAAAAAATATTCCATTTAGAAGTTTTGAAATATTAAATAAAGATGAAAAAACATTAGGAGAATTATTCTGTTTTTTTATTTTAGAAACTATATTGTTAGGACGTGCTTTGAGAATTAATCCATTTGACCAACCTTCTGTAGAATTAATTAAAAAAGAGACAAAAAAAATTTTAATTTAGACATATCTACCAAAAATAATTTTAGCTAAACCGTATATTTTTTCTTCTATGATTTTAAACTTCTCAGGAAATTTATCTTCTTCTTTTTTATGTCTATGAATAATCATTATTCCCTCATTTTTCATTATGTCTGACAGAATTATTTTATCCAATAATAAAGCTAATTTTTTTTCTTTATAAGGAGGATCTATAAAAATTATATCAAATTTATTTTTAAAAGTTTTAAAATCTAATTGGTTAAATATATTTTTTTCAATTACGTAAGAAGAATTTTGATAGTTTAAATTGAGAATATTTTTTTTTAAAACAGGCAAAACCTCTTTATAGTTTTCGATAAAAGATACATAAGAAGCTTTTCTGGACAAACACTCTAGACCAAAAGAACCAATTCCAGAGAATAAATCTAAAATATTTGAATTTTCTATTTTTACATTAAATTTATTTGAGTGTTGAATTATATTAAATATAGACTCCTTGGTTAAGTCTTTAAGAGGCCTTGTAAGTTTATCTCTTGGTTGAAGTAGTTTTTTACCTTTTAAATTTCCTGATATTATTCTCATTCATTAATAACCTTGTAGCCAATATCTTTACGATAAAAACCACCATCCCAATTTAACAATCTTATTAAATCAAATATTTTTTTTCTACTTTTATTAAAATCATCTGAAAGACAAACAAAATTTAATACGCGTCCTCCATTTGCATATACCTTTTTATTAATTGTTTTTGTACCTGCATGGTAACAGTATTCATCTTTTTTAATGTTTATCTTTTTTATGTTCTCGATTAATACATCTTTTTTAAAAGTATCAGGATATCCTTTTGAACATAAAACGACACATAGACTTTTTTTATTATACCAATTTATTTCTATTTTATCTAATTTTTCATTACAACATGAGATAAAAATATCTAACAAATCTGAATTTAGCTTTGGTAAAATAGTTTGACACTCTGGATCACCCATTCGAACGTTGTATTCAATTAAATAGGGTTCACCTTTAACAATCATTAGACCCGCATATAAGAAGCCTTTATATTTCGTTCCAATTTTTTTAAGTCCATCTATTGTAGGTTCAATTATTTTTTTTAGGATTTTTTTTTCTAATTGATCATTGATTAGTCTAGAAGGAGAATAAGCACCCATACCACCTGTATTTTTTCCCAAATCACCTTCTAATACTCTTTTATGATCTTGAGCTGTTTCAAAACATTTTATTGTTTTTCCATCACTTATAATAAAATAGCTCATTTCTTCACCATCAAGGAATTCTTCAATAAGTATATTTTTTGTAGTTCCAAATTTACCACCAAAAATTTCTTTTATTGCGCTTCTTGCATCTTTTTTATTTTTACATATAAAGACACCTTTACCAGACGCTAATCCATCAGCTTTAACAACGATAGGGTAATTTGTTTTTTCTATAAAGGAAATTGCTTCGTTCATGTCTCCAAAAACACCAAATTTTGCAGTTGGAATATTATATTTTTCACAAAGATTTTTTGTGAAAATTTTAGAACCTTCAAGTTGAGCAGCTATTTTATTTGGTCCAAATACTTTTATGTTATATTCTTCTAAAAAATCCACAATACCGTCAACCAAAGGTTTTTCTGGACCAACTACAATTAGATTAAGATTATTTGAAAGTATGAAATCTTTAAGTTCATTAAAATTATCCAAATCTATTGAAATATTTTTAGCTATTGCTGATGTTCCAGCATTGCCAGGAAAACAATATATTTCTTTGATTTTTTTAGATTTATTTAATGCAAGACATATTGAATGTTCACGACCACCACTTCCTATTATTCCAACTTTCATGTACTAATATATAAACTAAAAATGAATAAAAAATTAGCCAAAATAAAGTATTTATCAAATAATTTTACAATTCTTCAAGATGGAGACTATGTGATTTGTGCCGTCTCGGGAAAAGCGATAAAATTAGAAGAGCTTAATTACTGGAATGTAGATCTTCAAGAAGCATATTATTCATACAAAGAAGCTTCACAAAAAAGAGAAAGTGACTAAAGCTATCTTTATTTCCATCGATTATGAGACCAAATCCATTGGTCTGGATTCTTCAAAATCATTTTTTCAAGCAAACTATTTAAATTTATAGTTATAGACTCAACTGTTTCATTATCTGAGTAGTGCAAAGGTTCACTAATTGTTAATCTAAAATTAACATCTTTAATTCTTTCAATATAAATTGGTACAATTTTACAGTTAAATTTTTTTGCAAATTGAGCTGGTATGGTTGTCGTGTATGCATTGTGATTAAAAAAATTACATTTAATACCCTGAGAAACCCTTTGATCGATCATTAAAGCAATTGATGAACCATTTTTAAAAAAAGAAAGTAATTTTTTTGTGCCAGGAATTCCTTTTTCTATTTGGTGTTTACAGATATATTTTTTTCTTATTTTTTCCATTAAAAAATTTAAAAATTTATTATTTAAAGGCCTGTATATAGTGGCCAAGTTAATACCAGATTTTTCAATATGCATTGCCATAAGTTCAAAGTTATTAAAATGTCCAGATATAAATATTACAGGTTCTTTTTCATCTCTTATTTTATCTAAAATTTCTTGACCAGTTATTTGTAAATTATCATTTAATTTAGAGTTTCTAAATTCTTTAATAAAAACATATTCTGAAAAAATTCTTCCATAATTTTCCCACATTTTATTTGTAATTTCTTTAACTTCAAGCAAGCTCAAATTTGGAATACCTTTAAGTATATTTTTTTCTATTAATTTTTTAGATCTAAAAAAAGGTCCAATATATCTAAATATTTTACTAGAAACAATTGTTGAAAGTTTTAAGCCTAAAATTTTAAAAATAAAAAAAAGAAATAAAATTATTAAAAATTGAATAAGGTATTTTAAGGAATTCATATATTTGATTTAATATATTTAATTAATTCATCTTCCTGTTTTATAATTAGATCAATTGTTACTGAGCCAATTTCGTTGTTATCATTGTTGTTAATTTTAACCAAATCCTTTTCTGTAGTCAAAATTTTAGCATTTAAATTTTTAGCAAGTAATTTAATTTTATTAATATCTTTTGATGAATATTGATGATGATCTGGAAATTTTATTTCTTGTATTATATTAAATTTTTTTTTATCTAACATCTTTCTAAAACTTTCTGGATTACCAATTCCAGAAAAAATTATATATCTATCAGAAGTATTATACTTATTAATGTTATTTGACTCATAGTATGTTTCAAATATTTTAATATTTGAGCTATATTTTTTTATTGATAGTTTTATTTCAGATACATCTTCTTGATTACCATTTAAAAAAATTGCATCATAATTAGATATGTTTTTTAAATTTTCTCTAAGTGGTCCGGCTGGAATTAATGAACCGTTTCCAATCCAGCTTAGAGTATTAAAACATACGAATCGTAAGTCATAATTTATAGATCCGTCTTGTAGTCCATCATCAAATATAGCCACATCAACATTATCTTTTATAGCCTCGTTAAGAGCTTTAACTCTTTTTTTATTACAGTAAAGCTTTGTTTTGTTGGCTAATAATTTTTGTTCATCAATTTGATTTTTATAAAATTTCTTGATCGTTGCAGTCTTAAAATTCAAATTTTCTAAAATTTTTGAGATTTTTATTGATAAAGGAGTTTTTCCAGTTCCACCAACATAAATATTTCCTAAACAAATAGTTTTAATATTTTGATATTTTTTATCATTTTTTACTAAATTGAAAAAAAAATTATTTATAATTATAGGTAAAGTAAACGGTCGTAGTAAATATGATATATAATTTGGTTTTTTATAATCCCAAAACTTAGGTTTTTTTAACATCATTTTTATTCAAAAAACTTTAATTCTATTAATGATTCTTTTAGAATTCTGTCACCTAAAATATTAATCTTATTTTCAGCATTTTTCGAACGAATATTTCTTTTTAAAAATTGATCAATTTTGTTTGAAAGTTGATTTTTGCCATTTATTTTGAATGCAATATTATTTTTATCTAAAAGTTGGTAGATCTCTCTAAAATTTCCTATATGTGGACCATGTATAACTTTACAACCGTACCTCGCAGGTTCAAGAGGATTTTGTCCTCCTTTAGAACTTATTGATTTACCTAAAAAAATAATTTTACAAACTTTAAAAAATAGTTTCGTTTCTCCATATGTGTCTACGATATAGATTTGGGTTTTTTTATCTATTACATTTTTTGAACTATGTAGGTGAGTTTTTAACCCTAATTTTTGAAGATCATTCTCTAATTCAGCCACTCTTTGGATGTGTCTTGGTATAATTATTGTAACTAGATTTTTATATTTTTTTTGAAGTTTTAAGTGTGTATTCGCACATATCAGTTCTTCACCTTCATGTGTGCTAGTTGCACACCAATATTTTTTATTTTTCATAAAATTTTTTAATTTTCGGTCTATTGCAAGTTTTGTATCATAAGAATTTTGAGAAAATTTTAAATTGCCAATTTTTTTTATTCTTTTTGCACCAAGTTGTTTCAAGTATTTAGTTGTTTCTATATTCTGTGGATAGGTAGCACTAAAATTTTCAAATAAATTCTTAGAAAATAAACCCAATTTTTTCCATCTTTTAAAAGATTTTTTGGTTATTCTTGCATTGAGCAATATGTGAGGTACAGATTTTTTTTTTAAATTAGTAAGCATATTGGGCCAAATTTCCGAGTCCACAAAAATTGCTAAGTTTGGTTTCCAATAACGTAGGAATCTTTTACTAAAGAAGTTTGAATCAATCGGAAAAAACTGATGAATTGTTTTTTTAAAATTAAATTTATCAAAGATTTTAGATGAACTTAGAGTTGAAGATGTCACTAAAATTTGATTTATATTTTTTTTTTTCTCTAATTTTTCTATTAAAGGTATGACACTTAGTACCTCACCAACACTTGCTCCATGAAACCATATTAAGTATCCTTTTTTTCTTTTATTAGAAAAAAAAGTAAATTTTTCTTTGAATCTAAAAGTGTGTTCTTTCTTCTTTATTAGTCTGATTAAAATTATTAGAGGAGAAAAAATTAATATAAAGTTAATCAATAATCTATAGATTATTATCATCAATTCTTTTTTAGTTGCTTGTCATAAAAATTCTTATAAATCTTAGAACTTAAAAGAAGTTTGTCATGGGTTCCATCAGCAGCGATTTCTCCGGCATTTACAACATAAATTTTATTTGCATTAAGTATTGTTGATAGTCTGTGAGCAATTACAACTGTAGTTTTATTCTTTGTTAATAAACCTATAGCATTTTGTATTTTATTTTCTGTTTCTGAGTCTAAAGATGAAGTTGCTTCATCTAAAAGTATGATTGAGCTCTTCTTAAGCATTGCTCTAGCTATTGAAAGTCTTTGTTTTTCACCACCAGATAATCTAATACCGTTTTCTCCTATTACAGTGTCATATTTTTCGGGTAGATTTTGAATAAACTCATCTGCAAAAGAATTTTTAGAAGCTAATAAGATTTCTTCTTCTGAAGCATTTAAGTTTGCATATAAAATATTATTTTTTACAGTATCATCAAATAAAGTAGTTTCTTGACTCACAACTGAAATATTTTTTCGTAATGAATAAAGATTTGATTTATAGATAGATTGATTATCAATAAAAATATCTCCAGAATCACGATCAAAAAATCTAGGTATTAAATTTAATATAGTAGTTTTCCCTGCTCCACTTAATCCAACCAGAGCAGTCATTGTGCCGCCTTTTATACTTAGATTTACAGATTTAAGGGTAGTTTTTTCTTTAACACCGTATTTAAAACTAACATTTTCAAAATTTATATTAGCATCTTTAATTTTTAAATCTGGAAAATTTGGACTATCTTTAATTTTATTTTCTAAATCAATTACTGGTAATATTCTTTTTGCAGAGGCAAGTCCTTGATTTACACCCAATGAAAGCCCAGCAAGAGATCTTACCGGTTGATAAGCTAACATCATAGCGGCTAGGAATGAAAAGAAATTATTTATCTCCAGCTCACCATTTCCAATTAGTTTTCCTGAATAATAAATTAAAGTAGCAATCATGATACCAGTTAAAGTTTCCATTATGGGAGTAGTTCTATGAAAAACCGTAGTCATTTTTTTTGCTTTTGCTTTTAATTGATCTAATCTATCTGAAGATCTTGAATGTTCATATTTTTCGGTTTGAAAAATCTTAATAAGTTTATGATTTTTAAAAACCTCTAATAAATGTGTTGTAAAAAAACTAGAACTTTCCATTAGTTCATCAGTTACCTTTGTAATTCTCTTACCTAGAATTTTAGCAGCAACACTTGCTAGAGGTATCATAATTATTGCTACCAATGAAAGTTTCCAATTTTGATAAAACATTACTAATAATAATCCTATTAAAGTCATGGTATCTTTGAAAAGACTTAAAAGAGCAGTACTAATTAACATCGTTATAAGGGATACATCGACTGTAAGATTTGAAACAAACTTACCAGTATGAAAAGTATCAATATATTTTGTATCTGCAGCAATTAATGATTTTGTCATATCTTTTTGAAGGTCAGCTTTTACGTCTTCAGCAACAGCAATCATTATTACTTTGGCTATATAAAGAGATATCCCTTTAGTTGCAAAAGCAAAAACAATTAATCCAGGTATTATATAAATTAATGATTTATCTTGATCTATAAAAATTTTTTTAATTGCAGGATCTAATAAATATGCAATTCCAGATGTACTTCCAGCAACTAAAAAAGATAGAAATATTGCAAATAAAATTTTTTTTATATATTTGGAAGTATATTCTTTATAGAGTCTTTTTATTGTTGCAATTTCTTTGAACATTTAAAAAAATTTTCCAATTAAAATATTTACAAAAATTAAAGCTCCCAAAAAATTGTTACTTTTAAAAATTTTTAGACAATTTTTAGGATCATTAGAATTAAAATTATATATTTGATAGTAAAAAAGATGTAAAAAAGGAATTGTTACAAAAAAATAAAATAGATAATTAAATTTCATAAAAGTTCCCACTAAGATTAAGATCGTTATAAATAGTAAGTAGCATAATATCAAAAATAAATGAGGTTTTTTTTTAAATTTTATTGAAGTTGATTTTATTCCTATTATTTCATCATCTTTTATATCTTGAAAGCCATATATTGTGTCGAAACCAAGTGTCCAAAATATGGCTCCTACATAAAGTATAATAGGTGTTATATCCAATTGATTTTTAATGCACACCCATCCAAGGACTAAACCGTAATTAAAAGTAATACCTAAAAATAATTGTGGCCAATAAGTATATCTTTTCATTAAAGGGTATGTGAATGCCAACGGCATTGATCCTAATGCAACTATTATTGTAAGAGTATTAAAATTTATTAAAACTAATAATGCCAATAAGCAAAGGACTATTGTATAAATTATTCCTAATTTTACAGTTATCTCTCCGGAAGCAATAGGCCTCTTTTTTGTTCTTAAAACCTTTTTATCAAATTTTTTATCTGATATGTCATTAACTATGCATCCAGCAGATCTCATCAAAACAGAGCCTAAAAAAAATAAAGTTAGATAAAAAAAATATTGATCAATATCTCTAGAAAAATCATAGGCAAGTGTTAAACCCCAACTACATGGCCAAAATAAAAGCATAAAACCAATTGGTTTTCTTAATCTTGTAAGTTCTATAAAGAGATTTAATTGTTTCATAATAATTTACTTGTAAATAACAAAGGCTAGTTTCATAATCAAACTGATTCGTATGAATATAGATTACACTGTAACAGCACTAATGTTTCCAGCAATACCTTTACTTATGAATATCTATAGTAATAGATTTCATTCACTTAGTAAGCTTATTCGTCAGTTACATGACGAACATGTCTATGAAAACCATATTCCACCAGAATGGAAAAAACAGTTTATCAATTTAAATGGAAGAATTGTTTTATTAAAATGGACAATTATGCTTGCAGCATTTGGACTGTTATTTAATTTACTAACTGTTTTTGCTCTTTACTTAAATGAAATTTTTGTAGCAAGAATAATATTTGGTTCTTGTTGTTTGTCTATGATGGTTTCAATTACTGTTTTCATGAGAGAAATACACGTATCAACAAATGCATTAAAATTGCATATGTCTGATATGGATGTTGATTTATCTTAGTTTGGTATTATTACTGCGGGTCCTAAAATTTTTCTATTCTCTAAATCTTCATGAGCCTTCACTACTTCAGATAAAGAGTATTTTTTAAAAATCTTAAGATTAAAATATTTATTTATAAACATTTCAAAAACCTTACTTACTGCTTCATCAAGTTCTTCTCTTGTTGTAGTGTAATGAGCAATACTTGGTCTTGTCAAATATAACCCTTTTGGAGCTAAAGATTTTGTTACATTACATGGATCTAAAGGACCAGATGCATTTCCAAAAGAAACCATTGTTCCTCTAGTTTTTAAACACTCAATAGACCCATCAAAGGTTTTTTTACCAACACCATCATAAACAACTGGAACACCTTTTCCATTTGTTATTTCTTTAACTTTTTCTGCAAAGTTTTCTTTTGAATAATTAATTACATGGTCACAACCATTAGCTTTTGCAATTTCAATTTTTTCATCAGAGCCAACTGTACCAATGACAGTACAACCTAAACTTTTGGCCCACTGGCAAAGTATTTGACCAACGCCACCTGCTGCCGCGTGATATAAAATAGTATCACCAGATTTTACAGGAAAAGTCTTATGCAAAAGATAAAAAGTAGTAATACCTTTTGTCATTAAAGTTGCTACATTTTCTAATTCAATCCCTTCAGGCACTTTAACTAATTTTTTTGTTGGAAATATTCTATGAGTTGAATATGAGCCAATTGGCATTGAAGCATAAGTAACCTTGTCGCCAATATTAAAATCTTTTACATCAGACCCAACTTTTTCAACAATACCAGCGCCCTCCATTCCAATATTTGAAGGAAGATCAACAGGATAAAGTCCTGATCGATGATAAGTATCAATATAGTTTAAGCCAATCGCTTCATTTTTAATTAATACTTCACCGGACTTTGGATCTTCTAATTTAATCTCCTTAAGCTCTAAAACTTCTGGCCCACCTGTTTTACTTATTATTACAGCTTTCATAATTTATTTTACAAATGTACCATTATGATAATCTTGAACTGCTTGCAAGATCTCAGCTTTAGTATTCATTACAAATGGCCCACCTCTGGCGATTTCTTCATTAATAGGCTTTCCTGATATTAATAAAAACTTAGCTTTAGTTAAGCTAGATACTTTCAACTTTTCACCTCTAGTTAAGATAATTAAAGTAGAGTTTTTAGCTTGGTCATGGTTTTGGTCTCCAACCTTAATTTCTCCATCTACTAAGTAAATCAAAGAGTTATGTGTTGAAGGAAGATCAAAATTAAACTCCTTACCTTCTTTAATCTCTACATCAAAATAAACTGGATCTACGTTATGGCCTTTAACTGGTCCTTCTGTATTTTCAAATTTTCCAGCAATTACTTTAACTATTTTATCATCATCTTTATGAGTACTCATTTTATCTGCATCAATATAAATATACTCAGGTTTGTTCATTTTTAATTTAGCAGGCATATTTATCCAAAGTTGAAAACCATGAAGTTTACCCTCTGTCATTGCAGGCATTTCAGAATGAATTATTCCACCACCAGTTTTCATCCACTGAACATCTCCTGAAGACATTCTACCTTTAGCTCCAGTGCTATCTTCATGTTCAAACTCTCCACTTAACATGTAAGTTACAGTTTCAATTCCTCTATGAGGGTGGGGAGGGAAGCCTCCTATATAATCATCTTTATTTTCTGATCCAAACTCATCCAACATTAAAAAAGGATCGTGGTAATCAATAAGATGAGTGCCAATGCTTCTTTTTAATTTAACCCCAGCACCATCTGATGTTGCAACGGGTTCTATTACTTTTTCTACTTCGATTTGACTCATGTTTAAGTTTGATTACCTTTAATTAAGAAATAAATTCCACCAATTAAAAGAAATATTTGTTCACTAGTAAATAGTTTTTTTGTGATGAACCAGTCGGGGTGTGCAATAGCAAATATATTAATCATCATAATAACAATCATTAATCCAGCTAGCCTTGTTATCAAATTACCAAAAGGATTTTTAATGAAGCCACCAATGATCAATATTAACCCTGCAGATAATTCTGATAAAGCAACTAAAGATGCTAAAGCAGGTGATAAGTCAAAATATTCAATTAATCCTTGAGGTGGTATAGGAAATTTACCTAGACCATGAATTATAAAAGCTATTCCTATTCCAAATCTAAAAAATAAAGAGGCTAATGCATCTATATTTGAAAAAAAATTATTAACTTTATTGTTTAAATTTTGCATTTTGTCCTTTTGTTATTTGTTATGTGATCCATCACAAAATGGTGGATTGCTAGTTTGTTTGCAAGCACAAAAAAACATTTTTTTATTTTCTTCAGCTTTATATGCTAAAGGTGTAAAATCTGTTCCTTTATGTGATCCGTCACAAAAAGGTTGCTTTGCACTCTTTCCACATGAACACCAATAATAAGATTTATCTTTTTCAACTTCAATAGCGATTGCACTATCGCCAGCTTTTTCTCCTTTAGTCATATTTACCCTTTCAATTTATTTGACTTGTACATAATGCTTTGTTATCAATAATGCAATAACGCATTATAATCATACTAGTATATAAAATCATACCATGAAAAACTTAATAGATTGTCCAGCAGAAAGAGCAGTTTACTTCCTTGGAGGCAAATGGAAAATTAGAATTTTGTTTAGCTTACTGCAAAGCAAAAAAATTAGATTCGGTGAGCTTAAAAAGGGATTAAAGACAATTACACAGCAAATGCTTTCTAAACAGCTTAAGGAGTTAGAAGTTGATGGGATAGTTAATAGAAAAGTTTATCAAGTAGTTCCCCCAAAAGTTGAGTATTCTTTAACCGAATTTGGTCTTTCAGTTATGCCAATCTTAAGATCTTTCTCAGAATGGAATAAAAGAAATACTCGAACTATTTCAGTAAAACTTAATAAAAACTTTGAAGAAAATAGAATTACATAATTCTTTGACAATCACGCTTAAATATGATCTTAATGTATAGCGCTGATTTAAGTTAAATTGCAGAGCGCTTTATAAAACCTTGCTAAAGCGACGCTTCAACCACCGCTTTAGTAGGTGGTTTTTTTTTGAAATTTCTCAAATTTAAACCGGGTATTTGAACCATATTGTGCACCCAGCATTTGCTAAAGCACTAAAAAGGAGAGAAGAAACAAAGTAGTTAAACACCCTCTGTTTAAAAATTTTAGTTTCTTTTCTCTATTAATTTGGAGAAAGAAATGAAAAAAAATAATTTAGTAGACAGATTAAATCAAGGCCCTGTAATTTGTGCTGAAGGTTTTTTATTTGAAATAGAAAGACGTGGATATATGGCATCGGGAGAATTTGTTCCAATGGTATCGCTTGATCACCCTGAAGTGCTTGAAAATTTACACAGAGAATTTCAACATGCAGGATCAGATGTTGTAGAAGCTTTTACTTATAACGGTCATAGAGAAAAAATGCGTGTTATAGGTAAAGAAGAACTTCTTGAACCATTAAACCGCTCAGCTTTAAAGATTGCAAAAAAAGTTGCACTAGATGCACCAAAAGGAAGTAAGCCAAATCTAATGGCGGGAAATATTTCTAACTCAAATATTTGGAAGCATAATGATCAAGAATCTCAAAAAATAGTTGAGTCGATGTTTTCTGAAATGATTGGCTGGGCTGTTGAAGAAGGAGCTGATATGTTAATTGGTGAAACTTTTTATTATGCAGAAGAGGCATTTAAAGCATTAGAAATAATGAAGAAAACAAACCTTCCAACAGTTTTAACAATTTCTCCAATGGGTGAAAACAAAATGAGAGATGGAAAATCTGTAGTAGATACTTGTAAAGAGTTAGAACAACGAGGAGCAGATGTAGTCGGATTAAATTGTTTTAGAGGTCCAGCGACCATGCTTCCATTTTTAAAAGAGATAAGAAAAGTAGTTAAATGTCATGTTGGTGCTTTACCAATTCCTTATAGGACAAATGAGGATTATCCAACATTCTTTAATTTACCAGATAGAAGCAACTGTGAATGTCCATCTCCACATGGAAGAACATTTCCAACTGCATTAGATCCTCATTTCTGTAATAGATACGAAATTGGTCAATTTGCAAAAGTTGCAAATGATTTAGGAATAAATTATCTTGGCGTATGTTGTGGTGCTAATCCCATGTTAATTAGAGAAGTTGCAGAAGCTGTTGGATTAAAAGTACCAGCAAGCAAATATAGAGAAAATATGGAAAATCATTTTATGTATGGAAAAAATAAGAGAATTCCAAAACACATGACTGATTATGGAGATAAAGCTTAATTTTATTTAGTTTCTATATTGGGTAGCAGTTGTTTTAAATTTGTTATTTCTATTTTTGGTTTGAAATCGAGATTATCAAAAACATTATTATTCCTGTTTACCCAAATAGAGCTGTAACCATAATTTCCGCCACCAGATACATCCCAAGTATTTGCGCTTAAAAATGCAATCTCTTCTTTTTGTACTTTGTATCTTTTAACTGGCATTTCATAAACTTTTGAGTCTGGTTTATAAATTCCAACTTCTTCAATTGAAAAGATATTATCAAATATATTGTCTAAATTATTATTCTTAACTAATTCATTGAGAAGAGAAGGCGTTCCATTTGAAAGAATACCCAGCTTATAATTTTTTTCTTTTAGTGTTTTTAAAACTTCAGGCACTTCTTTAAAAGGTGAGAGCACTTTATAAAGATTTAATAATTCATTTTTTATTGAAACATTTATCTTAAATATCTTCATTGATTTATCTAAACTATCTTCTGTAATCTGCCAGAAGTCTTTATGTCTATTCATTAAACTTCTAAGCCAAGTATATTCTAATTGGGTAGTCCGCCAATAATTGGCAAAACATTCCCACTTATCACCAATTTTATGTTTACATTTTTTTGCTGCTGAGTTGACATCAAAAAGAGTGCCGTAAGCATCAAAAATTATTGCTTTAATATTTTTCATAATTAAACTTATCTAAATGAGTAATATTAGATTATTTTTTAGCGAAAGTTTATCTTTAAATTTAACAGCTAAACTTGATAAATCACAATCACATTACATTAGTAAAGTTATGCGAATTAAGAAGAATGAAGTTTTTTCTTTATTCAACAGCAGTGGTGAATGGGAAGCAAAAATTTTAAGTATTTCAAAAAATATTGTTGAATTTATAATTATAAAACAATTAAGACAAAAAGAAAATAATAAAGAACTTTGGTTAGCTTTTTCGCCAATCAAATCAAGTTATTTTAATTTTATGATTCAAAAAGCAACTGAATTAGGAGTAACTAAATTTTTACCAATAATTTTTGATAGATCTATAGTTAGAAAATTAAATAAAGAGAGATTAAAAAAAGTAATTATAGAAGCCGCAGAACAGTCAAATCGAATTAACGTCCCAACTATTGAAAATCCTCAGTCTTTAGAAAATTTTTTAAAAAATGAAAAAATTGATCTAATATTTACTGATTTGAATTCTAAAAATAAAAAATTAGATTTAGAAAGATTAACTGATAATCCTACTTGTATTTTAATTGGTCCTGAAGGTGACTTTTCTGAAGATGAAAGAAAGAAGATACTTACCTTTGATAATGTTAAGCCGATAAGAATAAATGACAATATACTTAGATCAGAAACTGCTGTAATTTCAGCTTTATCTATTATTATTTATTTAAGTAACTAATCGCTTTTTTTAATAATTGATTAAATCAAATAAAAAGTGTGATTTTGTCGCAAAATCTAAAGTATGAATTTTAGAAAAGGACTTTATATAGAATGAAATGAAAAGTATTTTATTTACATTCTTGTCAACAATTTACTCTACAAGTTTATTTGCCAATCAACCCAAAGAATGGCAATTAGGCTTTCAGGAAGCAGCATCTCAATCGATGAGAGAAATTGTAGAATTTCACGATAGATTATTATTGCCAATAATAATTGGAATCAGTGTTTTTGTTTTATTTCTTCTAATTTACACTTGTATAAGATTCAGAGCGTCAAGAAATCCGAATCCTTCTAAGACAACTCATAACTTTGCAGTGGAAATTTTATGGACTTTAATACCTTGTTTAATTTTAATTGTGATGGCGGTTCCTTCGTTTCAAATTTTATATAAGCAAGACAAAATTCCAAAAGCTGAAGTAACGATTAAAGCTGTAGGATATCAATGGTATTGGGGCTATGAATATCCAGATGAAAATATAATTTTTGATTCATATATGATCAAAGATGAGGATTTAAAAGCAGATCAACCTAGACTATTAGCAGTTGATAATGAAATAGTAGTTCCAGTTAATAAGGTAATAAAAGTTTTAATCACTGCAAATGATGTATTGCATGCGTGGGCATTACCATCTTTTGGAGTTAAAAGAGATGCAGTGCCAGGAAGAATAAATGAGACATGGTTCAAAGCTGAAAAAATTGGAACTTATTATGGTCAATGTTCTGAATTATGTGGAATACAACATGCATTTATGCCAATCACAGTTAGAGTTGTATCTGATAAAGATTATGCAGAATGGCTGATAGAAGCAAAAATGAAATTTGCTGAAGAATTAATTATAGAAAAAGAATATAAGAAAATAGCGAGAAAATAACAATGTATACAGAAGCAGAATCACACGAGGATCATCATACTCCTACTGGTTGGAAACGTTGGGCTTACTCAACTAACCATAAAGATATTGGAACAATGTATTTAATTTTTGCAATAGTTGCAGGAATTGTTGGTACAACTTTTTCAGTATTAATGAGAATTGAATTAATGCATCCAGGAGATGGAATATTAGGCGGAAATTATCATTTATATAATGTGTTAGTCACTGGCCATGGATTAATAATGATTTTTTTTATGGTGATGCCTGCAATGATAGGGGGTTTTGGTAATTGGTTTGTTCCAATTATGATTGGGGCACCTGATATGGCTTTTCCAAGAATGAATAATATTTCTTTTTGGTTATTACCAACTTCATTTATTTTATTAATACTTTCGGTTTTTATGGATGGCCCTCCAGGTCAACAAGGAGTGGGCGGAGGATGGACTATTTATCCACCACTATCATCTAAGGCTGGACAACCTGGTCCTGCGATGGACTTTGCAATTTTAAGTTTACACTTAGCAGGAGCTTCTTCAATCTTGGGAGCAGTTAATTTTATAACCACAATTTTAAACATGAGAACGCCAGGTATGACTTTGCATAAAATGCCTTTGTTTGCTTGGTCTATTTTAGTTACAGCATTTTTATTATTGTTGTCATTACCAGTTCTGGCAGGAGCTATTACAATGCTTTTAACAGATAGAAATTTTGGTACAGCATTTTTTGATGCACAAACAGGTGGTGATCCAGTTTTATTTCAGCATTTATTTTGGTTTTTTGGTCATCCAGAAGTTTATATTCTAATTTTGCCTGGTTTTGGAATGATTAGCCATATTGTTTCAACTTTTTCAAAAAAACCTGTTTTCGGTTACTTAGGCATGGCCTATGCAATGGTTTCCATTGGTGTTGTTGGTTTTGTTGTTTGGGCTCATCACATGTATACCGTGGGACTTAGCACTGATACAAAGGCATATTTTTTAGCAGCAACAATGATTATTGCTGTTCCAACCGGAATTAAAATTTTTTCTTGGATTGCTACTATGTGGGGAGGGTCAATTTCATTTAAAGTTCCAATGGTATGGGCTTTAGGTTTTATTTTTTTATTTACAGTGGGAGGGGTAACAGGAGTGGTTCTTGCAAACGCAGGTGTCGACACAGCTATGCACGACACTTACTATGTGGTTGCTCACTTTCATTATGTATTATCTTTGGGTGCAGTATTTGCAATTTTTGCAGGATTTTATTACTGGTTTAGCAAGATGTCTGGTTACGAGTATTCTGAGTGGATGGGACAATTACATTTTTGGTTAACTTTTATTGGA